>Ga0116219_10000018_pt1 | contig 153557 bp, 100 predicted proteins | sample Sb_taG_4_FD_91019 | JGI IMG/M metagenome (GOLD analysis project Ga0116219, IMG submission 91019) | Peat soil microbial communities from Weissenstadt, Germany - Sb_50d_6_BS metaG | ecosystem: Environmental > Terrestrial > Soil > Wetlands > Peat | place: Germany: Weissenstadt | collected... | reverse complement strand
CTGTCAAGCCCCACCCCGGTACAACGCCGCCCATTTTCATAATCTCGGGTGGCCGGCCCCTGGGCCATGCTAGTTTAGCTTGCCCGTTTCACGGTCCTGAAGATGTGCTACGATCTCGCCGTGAGAGGGGTTGTCCGGTAATGTGATGCGTCGGGAACGCTTCCTCGTCGGCCTCGTGGCGCTGATTGTAACCTACGCCTTCTTCATCGAGTACCTGCCGCCTTTCAAACGCGTCCATCTGTGGTCCGACGCCGCCGGTTATCACTATCCTCTCCAGCGTTACGCCTTCCAGTCGCTCAAGGAAGGCCGCATCCCGCAGTGGGACTCGTCCATTTACTGCGGCATCTCGTTCATCGGCAACGTGCAGGCGGCGTTCCTGTATCCGCCGGCGTGGCTGATGTACGCCGCGGTTTGGAAGCTGCCGCGCATTCCCTTCAAGGCTTACGAGGTGTTCACGTTCCTCCACGTATGGTGCGCGTTCCTCCTGTGCTACCTGTGGCTGCGGCGCAGAAGCGGGACGCTGCCGGCCATTCTCGGAGCGGCCGTCTTCGCCTGGACCGGGTACATGGTGTACCAGGTTTTGCATCCCGGCGTGGTCGGAGCAATGACCTGGATACCGCTGGGACTCTGGGGCATCGACGAGGCCGCCGACCGGCGGGATTGGCGTCCTCTGTGGAAAGTCGCAGCGGCTTCGGCTTTGTCTTTTCTGGCGGGTTATCCCGCGGCCTGGTTTGTCAACCCCGTGATTTTCGTCGTGTACGCTCTCGCGAGCCGCGGACACTGGCGGGCCGCCGCCGGCGCCTGCGTTGCGCTCGCGGCGTCGCCGCTCTTATTCATGGCTCAACTCCTGCCGTCCGTGGAAGCGCGCTCCATGATGGTGCTCGAGCCGAAGTACGGGCCATCGGCTTACGGATTTGGCGCCTTGCTGCTCTCCTTCTTCCTTCCGAATTGGTTTGATTTCAACCCCGGCCAGCCGGTCTCCTCCGATCCGTCCTGCTTCTATCTGTATCTTGGTCTTCCTGCCCTTTTCGCCGCGGCATGGGCGGTCCGGCGCCGCCGGGTCCGTCCTTACTTACAGCCGGCGCTGGTGTTGGCGATTGCCTTTCTCCTTGCCAATCCGCCGAGCTTCCTGGTCCGTGCGGTTGAGAGTTTTCCCACCTTGGATTACACGATGCAGCCGTATAACTTTTATGCGGCCGTGGCCGCCATGGCCGCGCTGATCACGGCTATCGCCTTGAATGACTTTCTCGAGAGCCGCGACGAACGAGCCATGCCGCCCTGGGTGTTGTTCGGTTCCGCCGCCGCCCTTGCCGTGTGGTCTTTTCGTCAGCTCCTGATTTGGCATCGCGGCGGGCTCTTCGCAACCGGCGCGCGGGCGGTGGCGCAGACAGCCGTTGCCCTCGTGCTCTTCTCGCTTTGCCTGTGGTGCGCCCGCCAGGCCGCCGGACGGCGCAGGACTCTCATCGCCGCCGTGTTGCTGTTTGCCGCCGCGACCGATTTCAAAGTGTTCGGCGCGGGGCGCGTGTTCAATGCAGTCACCGGAGATGTGGATGACGAATATCCTCCGTACGGCATCGGCGGCATAGACGATGATGCCTATCGTGCCATGCGCGAGAACCGGCATTACCGTGTGATTACCGATGATTCGAACGGGCCGGATCCGGTTCAGTACCGCATGTGGGGGCTGGCCACGCCGGAAGGATTCGACCCCTTCCTTTCCCTGCAGTACAAGCAAAGGATTCAGCGGTGGGTACCGTTTCAGACCAATCGTTTGTTCTACGCGGACCTCGAGAACGACGACATGCTCCAGTCCCTCGGCGTGCGGTATGTGCTGGTGCGGGAAGGCGCCGGACACGATCCGGAGTTGGCCGCCAGCGCGAACTTCCGGTTAGTCGGCCGAAAGAAAGTCTTCTGCCACGTGTACGAATACTTGCACGCCAAGCCGCCCTATCGCTGGGAGGACGAGCGCAGCGGTTGGGTAAAGCCCACAGCCTGGACTCCCGAGCGCCGGGAATTCCTGATGGAATCCGGCCGGGGCGGCCGATTCGTCCTGGTCGAGCAGTTCGCTCCCGGGTGGCGGGCGATGGTTGACGGCCGTCCCGTCGAGATCGAACGATGGGACGGGGCGTTCCAAAGCATCCGGCTGACGGCCGGCCGGCATCGTGTCGCTTTCGAGTACCGTCCGGTGAGCGTACAGGCCGGCGCGGCGATCAGTGTTCTGGCTCTGGACGTCCTGCTCGTTCTGGTGTGGGTGGATTTCAAGGTGCGGCGCCGCGCTGCCGGCTCACCGCGATGACTCGTTAGAGCTTTACCCGCTTCCTTCGGCCGGCGAGCGCCGCGGCGCCGAAGCAGGTCAAAATCCAGGTGGCTGGCTCTGGCACCGCCGCCGCACCGCTTACGGTCACGTCGTCGATATAGTCCGCGGAGGGCACATTGTAGCCTTGGAAAACGAGCGTGGTGCTCGCTCCCGTCGCCAAGAGCGACGGTAGCACGATCTGCGTGTACGGGAACTGGTTGCTCAAAACGGTCCCGGATGGATCGTCGTAGACCAGGCTGCCGTTCCAGAAGACCTGAAAGTCGGCGTTCGAATGGTTAAAGTGAGTGTCGAGCCAAAAGCTGAGCGCGTAACTCTGCCCGCCAACGGTGTGAAGGCTTTGCTGGATAATGTCATACGACCAACACCAAAACGGCGTATAAGGGCGTTCCCGGTGCAAGGTGCGGCGCCCCGCTACCGGCTCACCAGCGCGTTGAAGAACATCTTGAACGTCAGGTAGCTCTGCGCGCGGTATTGCGGGCGCATGCCGAAAAGCACGGCGCGGCCGCTGCCGAGCGGCGCATCGATGACCGCCGCTTTTCCGGCAATCACCTTTTCGCCGACCAGCCAGCCCGAGGCCAGCACGCCGGAATCGGGATAGCGCGCCACCACCGGAAGCTGCGTGTCCCAGGCGGGGCTTTGCTCGCTCCAGATGGCGATCTCGGCCGGCACGCCGTACGCTAAAGGGCTGCGCGTATCGATCCTGGCGTTCAACAGCGACCCCGGTACGTAGAACTCGCTCGACCCGCGCTCGGTCACCGCTCGCGCCGCCACGCCCAGGCGCGAAGTCGCGAACTCCGAGGCGCCGTTCAGAAACACCAGCGTGCCGCCGCCGTTGGCAAACTCTTTGAGGGCGTCGATGCCCTTGGCGCCGATGCCGCCGGCGTAATCCTCGGGCATGTTCCGCTGGCCGTTTTCGATGCTCTGGGCAGTCTGTTCGGCGAACACTACCACGTCGAAGCGCCTCCGAAGGCCGCCCGCCTGGATATCGCGGTTGTGCACGGTGGTGTACGCGAAACCGAATTGCTCCAGCAGCCAGCGCGTCCAGCCCTCGTCCATGTTGGCGGTCCATGGCTGGTAGAGGGCGATGCGCGGCCGCGGCAGCTCTTTCCAACCGGAACGGGCAGCCAGCGCGAAGTCGCCGGTTCCCGGATCGCGCCACACCCGCCCGCCTCCGGCCCAGGCTCGGTTGACGGCCATCCAGGAATCGGTGTCCGCGGCTTTCAGAACAGGACCTTGCGCGGCGGCAGGGGCGCGCCACTCGCCGGAAAACGCCACCGGCTGGTTCGCCGCGCGAACATCCACCCCCATCAGCAGGGGCAGGGTATTGGCGGTGACGTCGTAGGGCCGCTTGGGCGGACCGCCGGGATACAGGCGGTCCTCCGGATAGCGCTGCCGCTCCAGCAGCGTTTTGGCCCACCCGCTGTAAGGCTGGTGCATGGGGATGACGGCGCTGCCATCTGCGCCGCGTCCTACCTCCACCTCGCCGAAGCGCAGCGTCTCGATCAGTTTGCGCGTGGCCCCCGGGTCCCGCTGAACGGCGGAAACGACAAAGCCCCACGGCTCGCTGCGGGCCACCTGGCGCTGGCCCACACGGTAGAAATTGCGCAGCAGCTCGTCGCGATGGAGCGCCGCGTTGTACAGGCAGGACTCCCACGCGATCAACTGGTAGTCGATGATGTCGCGCAGATGCCAGGTGCCGCCCATCCACGGCTCCAGGTAATTCCACGAGCGCTCCCGCGGGTTGTATCCGAGGCCCGTATCGGCGATCTGATCGCGCGTCAGCGTGATCGGCGACGCGATGCGCGCGCTGGCGGATTCCGTCAGCAGCCGCAGCCCGCCGTGAAAAGCCTGGTAGTGGCGCGACGGCGTCCAGAAATCGTAAACGCCGTGAATGACCACCCCGGTCTTGCCGCGCGCCGTCAGGTCCGCCGCCATGGACGCCCCCATCATGTTCATCTCCTGCATGAGGATCGGGTCGATATTCGGCTCGGTGGGGTCGAGCCACGGCGGCACGAACAGGCGCGCGCCGTCGGTCCCCATCTGGTGCACGTCGTAGACGATCTCGGGATGCCACACGTTTTGCAGCCTGGCGATCGTCAGGCGCGTTTCGGCCTGCGAGAAGATGTACCAGTCGCGGTTGTTATCATGGCCCGTGTACTTGTTGTACAGCTCCGGCGGGCTGCTGCCTTCGTAAGGAGTGTTCAGCGTCTTGCGATACCAGCGGGTCACGATGTCCACGCCGTCGGGATTCAGGGAAGGGACCAGCAGCACGATGGTGTCCTTCAGAATGGCGCGGTAGTGCGCAGTGTCCCCGGTGAGGATGCGGTAGGCGAATTCGACCGCGGTGTGCGTCGAGGCGATCTCGGTCGAGTGGATGGAGCACGTGATCAGCACCACCGTCTTGCCCTCCGCGAAGAGTTTCTCCGCCTCCGCCGGAGGTGTCTTCCGCGGGTCGGCCAGTTTTTGCTGGATTTCGATATAGCGGTCAAGACGGCGGAACGTTGCGGGATCGGCAATCGTGGCGGCGAGGAACGGCCGGCCTTCGGTGGACTTGCCCAGTTCCTCGACGCGGATGCGGTCGCTGGATTTGGCGAGAAGCTGGAAATAGCCGGCGACCTTGTCCCAGTCGAGCACCGTTTTGTCCGCGCCGATCTCGTGCCCGAAATAGCTGCGGGGTGTGGGGACCGCGGCGTGGAGGAGCGAGGCGGCAGACCATAAAAGGAGAATTCCGGAACGCGCTGCCTTCAAGGCAGCACCTCCAGCATTCGGTCGATCTCGGCCGGACTGATGTAGAAGTGCGGCGATGTGCGGACCCATCCGGCGCGCGGCGCGGCGGAAATCCCGGCGGCCCGGAGCCGGCGGACGATCTCCTTATCCTCCAGTCCCGGCTTCCGGAAGCTCACGATCCCCGCGCCCGTCTCGGGTGTCCGATTTCCCAAAATTTCGTACCCGCGGGCCTGAACACCCTCGGCGATCCGATTGCCGAGATTTTGGACAATGGGGGCTATTTCTCCTACCCCGACTTCAAGTATAAATTCAATTGCAGCCTTTAAACCAAAACAGCCAATTGTATTTAGCGTTCCGCATTCATAACGGCCCGCATCCGGCCGGAGAGTCATGTCCCGCGAACCGTAGTCGCTGTAGCCGGCGACGTTGGTCCAACCGAATTCCACAGGCCGTACACGGTCCTGAAGTGCCTGATTTATATAGAGAATGCCGCATCCTTCCGGCCCCAGCAGCCACTTGTGGCCGTCGGCCGCGAGGGCATCGATATGCCATTTCACATCGATTGGAAACGCGCCCAGCCCCTGGATTGCATCTACCAAGAAAAAGCAATGGTTACTGCTGCAAATCTCACCAATCGCTTCAAGTGGTGCCCGGTATCCGGTCAGGAATCCTACAAAGCTGACCGCCAGCAACCGTGCGCCGCGGCAGGCTTCATCGATGCGCTCCAAAGGGTCGGTGGCGGACAGCCATTCCACCGTAACGCCCTGTTTTTCCAATTGCTTCCATGGGTAGAAGTTAGCCGGAAACTCATCCTTGAAGCCCACCATCCGGTCACCGCGCTTCCAATCGAGTCCCATCGCTACCGTGGCGATGCCCTCCGACGTGTTCTTCACCAGCGCGATCTCCGATCGGTCGGCGCCGATCAGTTTGGCGGCGGCCGTCCGCACCCCTTCGTACGCCGCCAGCCACTGGTCGTAGTGCATGCTGCCGTAGTGCAGGCAGTCGTCCGCCAGTTGCTTCATGGCGTCGGCGGCCGGCTTCGAGAGCGGTGCCACGGCGGCGTGATTCAGGTATATCAGCCGCTCGCGCACCGGAAACTGGTGTGCATGCCGTTCCCAAAGGGCGGGTTCGGCCAGAGAATTTGCTTTTGGATTTGAGGCCATTCCCTTTACAATACGTTAATAGGGCTCTGGAAGGCACCGGATGAGATCTCAGTTCGCCGCTATTTTCGCCGTGCTGCTGGCTGTCGGCATTGCGCGCGCCGCCGACAAGAAAAAGGACGACCCAAACCAGATCGGCAACCGCAGCGTGGGCAAGTGCCTGAACTTCTACTCGCTGGATAAGGAGATGGCGCTGGGCAAGCAGTTGGCCGAGGAAGTGCAGCGCCAGGCCAAGGTCAGCGACGACCCGTTGATCTCCGAGTACGTAAACCGCATCGGCCAGAACCTCGTGCGCAACTCGGATGCCAAGGTGCCGTTCACCTTCCGCGTGATCCAGGACGAGTCGCCCAACGCCTTCGCGTTGCCGGGCGGATTCGTTTTCGTCCACACGGGGCTGATCAAGATCGCGGACGAGGAGGACGAGTTTGCGGGCGCCGTGGCGCACGAGATTGCGCACGTGGCCGCGCGCCATATGACCTGCCACGCCACCAAGGCCGAGCTTGCCGGTCTGCTCAGCATGCCTCTGGGCGCGGTTCTGGGCGGAGGATTGGGCGGCTACGCGGCGCGCCAGGGTGCTGCGGCCGGGCTCGAAAGCATGCTCATGAAGTTCAGCCGCGAGGATGAATCCGAAGCCGATTTTCTGGGTGTGCAGTACATGTACGCGGCGGGTTACGATCCCAACGGGGCCATCAGCATTTTCGAGAAGCTGGAAGCCATGCAACGCAAGCAGCCGGGCGCCGTGTCCAGGGTGTTCTCGACGCATCCCATGGATGCCACGCGCATCTCCAGGACCCAGGAGGAAATCGGGCGGATCCTGCCTTCCAAGCCGGAATACGTGGTGAGCACGTCCGAGTATCGCGACATGCGCGCGCGGCTGATGGCGCTCGAGGACGGCCGCAAGGCCGATGACAAGGACGGGCGTCCGCGCCTGCGCGTGGCCCCCGGCGCGGGCAAGTCCGGCGACCCGGACGGCCAGGACGACCGCCCCACCATTCGCCGCCGCGAACTGATGGAGTAGTCCCACCTGCCCCGCAATCGCACTAAAATAGGGAGGACATGAAGACTCTTCTTGCTCTCCTTGTAGCCGTCGCGGCGATTGCGCTGCCGGCGTTCGCCCAGGTGAAGATCACGCCCGGCGCCGAGAAGGTTGCCATCGAAATCAACGGCAAGCCCTTCAGCGACTTTTATATTGCGGGTCCCGAGGTGGCCAAGCCCTACCTGTGGCCACTGCGCGCCGCTTCCGGCACGTATGTGACCCGCATGTGGCCCATGGAAAAGGTGGAGGAGGAAGCCGCCATCCAAAGGCCCGACCACCCGCACCAGCGCGGACTGTGGTTTGCCCACGCCAAAGTCAACAACCTGGATTTCTGGAACATCGCTCCGCTCGACCAGCGGCCCTACAACCAGCCCGATCGCGGCAAAATCGTCCTGAAAAAACTGGGCGAAGTGAAAAGCGGAAAGGACCAGGGCACCATCGTCTCGACCTTCGATTGGGACGATCATGACGGCCACCCGCTGCTCACCGAAATGCGCGTGATGACCTTTTACGCCGATCCCTCGCTGCGCACTTTCGATCTCGACCTCACCCTCACGGCGGTGAAGGACGTGGTGTTCGGCGACGAGAAGGACGGCGTGCTCGGCATTCGCCTGCGGCCGGTGCTTCAGGAGCAGGGCGGCAGCGGGCACATCACCAACGCCGACGGCATGGTGGGCGAGAAAGCGCTTTGGGGCAAGCCTTCGAACTGGTGCGATTACTCGGGCGAGATCGCCGGCGAGAAGGTCGGGATTGCGATCCTGGACAACCCGGCCAACCCGCGGCATCCGGTGCGCTGGCACGCGCGGGGGTACGGTCTGTTTGCCGCCAACCCCTTCGGCCTGGCGGCGTTCACCAACGACAAGTCGCAGAACGGCGAAACCACGCTGGCGCCTGGGAAGAGCCTGCGCTATCGCTATCGCCTGATCATCCATCCGGGCGACGCGGCCAGCGCCAGGATCGCCGCCCAGTGGGACAAGTACACCGCCGGGAAATAGCCGCTGGTCAACGCCCCGTAACTGAGCCGCGCGCCAGCAAGCGGTTCTTCACTCGCCCAACTTCGGAAAGCACACGCGATCCAGTATCCGCCGCGTCAGCTCCTCCATTGTCACGTATTGGTCCTGCTCTCGGTCGCGATAGAACACTTTGTCGGTCGGGAGTATCCCCACTTCGATGCTGAGCGGTTCGCCGCCGCGGTCGATCTGGAAGCCGGGCAGGGAAGTGTCGGAAGCGACTTCAACCTTGGCTCTCTGCTCCCACTTGCCGTCTTTCTCTTCGCGAAACACGATTAAAATCTTGGAGCCGAGTACTTGGAGGTCGGCGGACTGCGCCCCGAACGCCTGGGTGTAGACCTTGAGGCAGGAGACCAGCGCGTGGCGCACCTCGTCAAGCGCCCGCGGCAGGCGCTGCATGATCTCCGCTTCGCGGCGGCGCCGGTCCTTCTCTTCGGAAATCCTCAACTCGAGCCATTGGAAACTCATCCGCCTTTCATGGTAACAGTGGTCCCACGGTATCATCGAAGCTGACGCCAATGTCCCGTTACCTGCTGCTCGCTCTCCTCGCGCGGCCCATCCTGGCCGCCGGCACGACCGTGCTGTTCGATCCTTCCACTCCCTCGACCGGCCCGTTCCCCACGGATTTCCTCACCGTGTCCGACCCGGACCAGAAGAGCGGGCTGCGCCTGAATCTTCCCCTGCCCGACTGCAATTCGCAATACACCACGTGCCAGGAAATCGGTCTGCTGGAGCAGATCGACGGCTTCAGTCTCCGCGCCCGCGCGCAAATCCGGTTCTCCGCACCGGTGGACACCACCACCCTCAGCAGCGGCATTTTCTTCGTAGCTCTGGAAAACCTGACCAGCGACGAGCCGGGAATTCACAAACCCGGCGACCGAATCGCCGTCAACCAGGTGGTCTACGATCCCGCGGCCAACACGGTCTACGCCAAGCCCGATTCGGTGCTCGATCAGCATCGGCGTTACGCCATCGTGGTGACCGACGCGGTGAAAGACGCCGCCGGCGCCGCCGTGAGCCCCGACCCGGCCTACACGCTGTGCACGCAGGGCATCACCCCGTACTGCTCCGCCCTTGCGCTGGAATTGCGCGGCGTCTCCGTTCCGGGCAGGATCGTGGCGGCCTCGTTCTTCACCACCATGAGCGCCACCGCCTGGCTGGAGCACGCCCGACTCATTCTGGACTACGTTCCGCCGGCGGTCATGCTGGCGCAACCCCAGAGCACGTTCCGTATCGCGGATCTGTCTTCGATCGTCTTGCACGACCAGGTGGGTGTGAATCCGTCGAAGTTCTTTGATCTCTCCTTGCCGCTCGACCCTACGCTGCTCAGCGGTATCGACCGCGTGGTGATCGGCTCGTTTTTCTCGCCCAGCTTTCTCGAGGGCGACCAGACGATTCGGCCCGGGCCCACGCTCCCGCAGCTCGAGGTTCCCGGCAACACCAACCAGGTTTACTTCAACGCCCTGCTTCCTTCCACCCCCCCGCCGCCCGGCGGGTATCCGGTGGTGATCTTCGGGCACGGCTTAGGCGACAGCCGCTGGGGCGGTCCCACCGCGGTTGCCCCGACCCTGGCGCGTTCGGGGCTGGCCGTGATCGCCATCGATGCCGTGGGCCACGGGTTCGGCCCCGACAGCACCGTCACGTTCGTGGGGAAGGACGGCTCCAGCACCACCCTGACCGCCGGCGGCCGCGGCCTGGACGTCAACGGCGACGGCATCATCGAGAGTGACGAGGGCTGTGCCCTGGTGACCCCTGTGGCGTACGGAACCCGCGACTGCTACCGGCAGACGGTGGTGGATCTGATGCAACTGGTGCGCGTGATTCGCCAGGGTCTCGACCTGAATGGCGACGGCCAGCCCGACCTCGACCCCACCAGGATCTACTACTCCGGCCAGTCCCTGGGCGCCATCTACGGCACCATGCTGACCGCCGTCGAACCCACTGTGCGCGCCGCGGCCCTGAACGTGGGAGGCGCCAGCACGATCGACATCGTACATTGGAGCCCGGCGTATCGCGGTCTCGCCACCGAGCAACTGGCCCTGCGCATTCCGTCATTGCTCAACAAAGGGAGCGGCTACGACGAAGATTACGTGTTGCCCGATCAGCCCGTGAAGGTCACCACGGTGCCCGGCGCCATCCCCATCCAAGACGTGTTCGAGAGGCTGGAATGGCTGGGGATGCAAGGCGATCCGATCGCATTTGCGCCGCACCTGAAGGTGTCGCCGCTGGCCGGAATGCCCGCGACGCGGCCCATGCTGATGCAGTTCGCGCGCGGAGACCAGACCGTTCCGAACCCGGCGAACAGCGGCCTGATCGCTGCGGCCGGATTGCAGGCCAGCACCTGGATGTACCGCCACGACCTGGCGCGCGCCAAGGCCCCCGAGCTTCCCGTGGACCCGCATCCCTTCCTGGTGCTGTTCGTAAGCCTCGGCGGCGGCACGATTCAGTTGCCGAGCCTGAACGGCCTGGCCATTAGCCTGGACGCCCAGCAGCAGATCGCCACTTTCCTCGCGGGGGATGGCGCCGCCATTCCCGACCCGAACCAGCTCTCGCTGCTCTTGCTAGGCATTCGCGTCTTCGAGATTCCCTCGTTGCTGCCCGAAGACCTGGGCTTCTGAGTTATGTGGGGCAGGTTGGTAACCTGCGGACCGATTGTCAATCGGTCCAGGCGAGCCATGCTCGCCTGTTCGCGTCGTCGCGCAACGTTTCTGGCGCCAGAGACGATCCCGCCAGGGGTCGCCTGCCGCTCATCGGGACGCGCTCCCTTTTCATCCTCCGACCCGCGACCCCGCGCGGCTCAACGCTGATCGTTATCCGCGTTCATCCGCGTTGATCGGCGGCTGATAATCGTTCTTCTTTTTTGAGATACTACTACACTGGAAAGCGTCGCCCCATGCCCTTATCCGCCGGCACACGCCTCGGCCCCTACGAGATCCTGTCTGCGCTCGGCGCTGGCGGCATGGGCGAGGTCTACCGCGCGCGCGACACCCGCCTGGAGCGTGACGTGGCCATTAAGGTCCTTCCGGAGCCGTTCGCTGCCGACCCCGATCGCCTGCGTCGATTCGAGCTGGAAGCGCGGGCCATCGCGGCGCTGAACCACCCCCACATCTGTCAGCTCCACGACATCGGCCCCGGCTACCTCGTGCTCGAATATATCGAGGGCCAGCCGCTGCGCGGGGCTATGGCCGTCGAACCAGCGTTGGCTCTGGCCCTGCAGATGGTGAGCGCGCTGGAAGCGGCGCACCGGCGTGGCATCCTGCACCGTGACCTGAAGCCGGGGAACATCATGGTCACTCGGGAGGGGACGGCCAAGTTGCTCGACTTCGGCCTCGCCCGATTTGTCGGCATGGATGCCGACGCCACACGGACCGAGGAGGGCATGGTGGTGGGCACGGCGGCCTACATGTCGCCGGAGCAGGCCCAAGGCCAGCCTCTCGATGCGCGCTCCGACGTCTTCAGTCTAGGCGCCGTCCTGTATGAGATGCTCTCGGGGAGCCGCGCCTTTGGCGGAAGCTCGGCGGCCGATGCGCTCAGTCGCGTGCTGCGCGACGACCCGCGGCCGCTCGATGCGCCGCCGGCGCTGGAGCGCGTCGTCCGGCGATGCCTCGCAAAACAACCGGGGCAGCGTTTTCAGACGATGAGCGACCTGCGGGCGGCCTTGGAACAAGCTGCCGCGGAGGCCTCCAAACCCGCCGCGCGCCAGCCGTCCATCGCCGTGCTGCCCTTCGCCAACATGAGCGCCGACAAGGAGAACGAGTATTTCAGCGACGGCCTGGCCGAGGAGATCATCAATGTGCTGGCCCACATGCCGGGCATCAAGGTCGCCGGCCGCACGTCCTCCTTCTTTTTCCGGGGAAAGGACGTCGAATTCCCGGAGATCGGCAGGCGGCTCAACGTCGAGCACATTCTCGAGGGCAGTGTTCGCAAGGCGGGCAGCCGCGTCCGGGTCACGGCGCAGCTCATCAAGGTGGCGGATGGTTTTCATCTCTGGTCGGAGCGCTACGACCGCGAGATGACCGACATCTTCGCGATTCAGGATGAGATCACGCACGCCATCGCCGGGGCTCTCAAAATGAAGCTTTCCCCGGAGGATGCGGCGCCCCGGCGTCACGAACCTGACCTTCGCGCGTACGAAGCGTACCTCAAGGCCCGGGAATACTGGCACAAACCGTCGCTGGAATCGCTGGAGCGGTTCAAGGAATGCCTGGAACGCGCCATCCAGCTCGATCCGAATTTCGCGCTGGCGTACAGCATGCTGGGCGGCTACTACACGATGCTCGCGAACCTGGGCATCAGGCCGGCGCGCGAGGTCATCCCCCTGGCGCGCGCGGCGGAACTGGAGGCGTTGCGGGTCGATCCCTCGCTGCCGGAAGCCCACGCCCTGTTGGGCGTGTGCGATGGCGACGACTACGACTGGAACGAGGCGGAGCGGCGATGGCGTCTGGCGATGGCTCGCGAACCCGTTTCCCGCGACGTTCGCTTTTGGTACGGGAACCATTACCTGTCGCTGATTGGCCGCTTCGCGGAGGCCGTGGAAGCCATGGAGTGGGGCCTTCAACAGGATCCGCTGAATCTTTTGTACCGCAGCATTCTTGGGATGGGTCTCCGAAACGCCGGCAGGCTGGAGGATGCGGAAGCCGAATTGCGGAAGGTTCTGGAGATCGATGAAAACTTCCCGCATGCCCTGGGTACGCTCGGCGCGGTCTGCGCGCAGCAAGGGCGGTTTGGGGAAGCGCTCGCGTTGACCGAAAGGGCGCATGTCCTGGCGCCTTGGGCGAATGCCATCGTCGGACAGCTCGCGGCGCTGCTGGTTCAAGCCGGGGACACGAGCCGGGCAGACGCGTTGCTCGCCAAGCTCCGGGTGGGCAAGGCATGCGGAGCACCGGCCGGGCTGGCGGTTTTTCACGCCATGCGCGGGGAATTCGATCAGGCCGCGGAATGGGCCAGGCAAGCCATCGAAGAGCGGTATCCGCCACTCTCCAGGATCCTGGGGCCGCTCCTCCGATCCACTCCCCAGTGGCCCGCCCTGGCGAAACGGATGAACCTGCCGGGTTGAACCTCGAGGCCCGATGTGGGGCAGCCATTCCTGGCTGCGGACCCGCTTTCCAGCGGGTCCCGTGTCCGCACTCGTGCGGACACTCTTCTCGCAGGAGTGCGTGCGCCACGCACCTAGTCCTTCAGCCCTTGGGCGTAATCTTGCCGGCGAATGACTGGGCCACGATCTTGCCGTCCCGCACCACGAGCGTGTCCGTGCCCAATTCGTACACGTTGTCGGCTGTCTCCGCGGTCCACAGAACGTAAGCATAGTCGCCCACCACCGACTCGTGCTTCATGCTGAACGTTGTGCCCGGTTTTCCAAACTCCGCCAGCATCGCCTGGAACAGCCGCCCGATCTCGCCGGGTCCCCTGAGCGGTCCGTCCGGAGTAAAGAAGACGGCATCCGGCGCATAGTCGGATAGGATGCCCTTTAGATCGCCCTTGTCAAAACACTTGACGTGGTGGTCCAGAACGTCTTTGGTTGAAGCCATTTTCGTACCTTTCGCGATTTGCCGCCCACTCTCCCTGAAGCTAGAATAAACGTTCTTGTCACGCCGTTTTTCCACCGCCGGATTTCTGCTGGCCTCTTTGCTCGGAGCCGCCCCTCCCGCCGCCGCCCAGTTCTTTCGCGGAGTCAATATCTCCGGCGCCGAATTCGGCCAGACCCATCTGCCCGGCGTCTACAACACCGATTACACCTACAACAGCGAGCTGACCTTCCGCTATTTTGCCGCCCGCAATCTCAACCTCGTCCGTTTTCCGCTCCAGTGGGAACGCCTGCAACCCGTGCTTCGCGGCCCGCTCGACCCGCAGAACCTCAGCCTGCTGAAGGGTGTGGTGAGCTGGGCGAAGGCCGACGGCAACCTGCTCATTCTCGACATCCACAACTACGCGCGCTACTCCATCAACGAGAACGGCAAGCTGAACACCTATGTCATCGACCAGCCTGTCGGCGGCGTCGTCAAGGTGTCGCGCGACGACCTCATCGACCTGTGGGTGCGGCTCTCTGACGAATTCGCCAGTGAGCCCGCGGTCTACGCCTACGACCTCATGAACGAGCCGCACGACCTCACCGGCTGGAAAGACATTTCGCAGGCGGTCCTCACCGCCATTCGCCAGAACGGCGACGACAAGCTCGTGATGGTCCCCGGCGACAGTTGGTCGAGCGCCAACCGCTGGCAGAGCGTCCACGGCCCCGCCGCGTGGATCACCGACCCGGCCAATAATTTCCTCTACGAGGCGCACCAGTATTTCGACTCCGACGAGAGCGGCACCTATTCGAAAAGCTACGACACGGAGCTCGCCGCCAACCCGAACCTGGCCACCGTGGGCAGCACGCGGGTCCAGCATTTCCTGGACTGGTGCCACAGCAACAACGTGCGCGGCTACCTGGGCGAATTCGGCGTCCCTGATACGGACTCGCGCTGGTGGGCGGTGCTCGACGATTTCCTCCAAACGCTGGATGCCGCGGGAATGAGTTCCTCGTACTGGGCCGCGGGCGAATGGTGGGGAACCTACGCGCTTTCGGTGCAGCCGCTGAACAGCTACACCGTGGACCGCGTCCAGATGCCGTACCTGCTCGCGCATCTGCCGCCCGGCTCCTTCACGTCGGTCTCCGCCGCCAGCAATGGGAGTGCGACCTTCGCGCCCGGCTCTTTGATGGCCGGCTATGGCACGGGCTTGTCGCCCGGCACGGACCAGGCAGCCTCGCTCCCGTGGCCCACGTCGCTAAAGGGTGTGATGGTGCAGTTGACCGACAGTGCCGGAGGAATCTTCAACGCGCCGCTGACTTACGTCTCGCCCGGCCAGATCGACTACTTGATACCCGCCGAGGCGGCGTTGGGCCGGGTCAACATCCAGGTGCTCGCGGCCGGCCAGGTGCTGGCGCGCGGCAGTTACGTCCTGGAACGTGTGGCGCCGACTCTGTTTTCGGCGAATGGCTCCGCCGGCGGACCAGCCGCCGCCCTGATCCAGCGCGTGAAGGCGGACGGCACGGTCACTTACGAGTACACTTCCGCCGGCCCCATCGATTTCGGCGACGCCGCGGACCGCTTGTTCCTGGTGCTCTTCGGCACGGGGTTCCGCAACCCCGCGTCGCCTTCCCGCACCGCGCTGAGCCTGGGCAGCACGACGCTTTCGATTGCTTATCAAGGGCCCCAGCCGGACACGCCGGGTCTCGATCAGATCAACGCCGAGTTACCGCGCTCGTTAGTCGGAGCCGGTCAGGTTGCGGTGACTTTGCAGGTGGACGGGAAGTCGGCCAATCCGGTGACGCTCGGCTTCAAGTAGGGAGGAGTGCTGGGCGCTTGTCTTGGGCGCATTGGATCTCCGCATCCCGCCATTGTGGCGGAATGTCAGGAGTTCCTCCAGCGTTTCGGACGTTGCCCAGCGAAACTTGCCGGAAGCTCTCTTCCGCGCTTCCCTATTGCCGCGCCGCGCCGCCCCGTTTCCGGCGATCACCGGCTCAACCCTTTCTCGTTGCCATTCAACGTAGCGATTTTACCAGGAAGCATGATATCGCCCTGCACGCAGTTACATCGGGATGGCAGGAACTCTCGGCACTCGTCCGACTACCGGTCCCATGCTACGCTGGATGCTGAAGTGTCGTGAAACGCCCACCCTCTCGTGCTCGGCTTCGTCGAAAATCGTTGATTCAAATGCCTGTTGATCAGCTTCTGGCGGTGGCGGCAACTGCACAATATGTTGGTAGTCCCGAGCACAAGGTCCCTCACGCGAGAAGTGACGCAACTCGTTGTCCGGCCGAATTGGAGGCAACCCAGGAGGATCTCACAACATGGCTGAGGCAGGCAATCAGGAGAGGCAACATCGGAGGATTGATTGAAGGCGGCTTCCCCCGATACGTTTGGTATCGAAACGCCAATCGCGTCTTTGAAGCAAGGTTGACAAATCAGGTGAAGGGCGAATACAAAGGTTATCCAATTGACCGGGACGAGGCGCCCAAGGAACTTAAGGATCGCGATGCGTGAGTTCCACATTGACCTGGAGTGGGAAGAATCTCCTCATGCCCGAGCGCAGGAGCTCAGTGCCACTTGGGCCCGTCTGGCGATCTACGCCGATGGGGTTCCCATCACCAAAGTGGAAGACCACCGCTCCCGCAGCCTGCGCAACGGGATCTATGTGCCCCTTTACCCAATCGCTGAATGGTTAGCCACGAACTGGTGGTTTCTATGGCACGAGTGGCGAATCGACCGTCCCGATACTCGTCATAACTTGCTGGCCGCGAGGGAAGGCTTTGCACTTCCGGACCTGAGCTTTTTGCCGACCGAAACGTCGATACAACTGGTCTGGCGACCAAAGCCGGCAACTGAGTTCGACCGCATTTCGTTCTTGACGGAAGGCTCCCGAATTCTGCCGAAGGAAGTGGTGTATCAAGAAATTCGCGGTTTCATAGACGCCGTAATCCAACGGCTGGACGATAGAGGTGTCACCACTACCTTTCTTTCGCAAGAGTGGTACTCAATTCTTGAAGCTGAAGGGGATCCTGACCAGAAGAGGTTTTGCGAACAGGCGGCCCGTTTGGGATACGATCCCTTCAACCCGGAGAGCTCGGTAGCCGCATATCTCGAGGAGTTGGACAGTCTTCTGCCCCAAACCCTCATCGATGATTTTTGTGACGCGGTAACCCTTAGCCAGATTTCTTCAGGTGTGACGGCAGTGAGAGACTTTCTGGGCTCTTTGGAAGAACGCCCGCCGGCTAAAGGTCGTTGGGCGAATCTTCACAGCGAGCTAAAGGTATCGAATGGGCTCGCGCCATGGCAGTACGGATACAAACAGGCACAATGGCTAAGGTCAGCCGTCGGAATCCAGGGCCCGATCGAGGCTGATATTGTAGCGTTTTTGCGCGGCACCCTTGATTTCTTCGAAATCGACCCGTTTGACGCGCCGGAAGGGATTGAGGCCATCACTGCACCGAGCAGCACGCAAGCGCCTCGATTTGGTATTCCGGGCCGTCTCGTTCGTCCAGAGAGCCGTCGGTTCGTTTTATGCAGGGCCTTGTCAGATTTTCTTGCGCTAAGTGAGCCGGCCCTGGTTACCAGAACACAAACCGAGCACCAGCAGCGCAACCGTGCCTTCGCAGCCGAGTTCCTTGCGCCGGCAGCTTTAATTCGGGAACGACTTGGGACTGACCGCGTGTCGGAAGATGATCTCGAAGATCTGGCGCAGGCATTCGGCGTATCCGGGCTCGTGATCCGTCACCAAATTGAGAACTACAAGCTCGCGACAATCGTTTCACAGGGACTGTCGTAAGTCAATCGACGTGGATTCTTTCCGAGCTGCCGCGGGCCAGACTTTCACCGGCAAAATGGGCTGTAGATGATTCTGTAGCTGTTGAGTCCTCAAGTTTCAACAGGAAAATCTGGTGTTACAATTTCGGGCGGGAGTGACGCCTGGAATGACTTCGTTCGATCGTTACGCAATCCCTAGCGAGCCGACGGCCGCGCCAGCCTTCTCAAATTGGAAAAGCAGAGCCTGCACCGTGTCGGCGCCATCGAAAACCTCGCAGCCGCCGGTAGAGGCCTCTGCAAGGTTGCTGCAGACGAATGAATCTCAGTCACCGGAGTCCGCGGCTCGGTACGCCCCCCTCACAGGAACGCTTTCAGCAGTCTCGCTTGCGTCTCCTTCAGCGTGGAGTGCGCCGTATCCAACTCCCCGATCTTCTGCCGCAGCTCGCGCAGCAGTTGAGTCCGTTCCACCGCCTGCTGGATCACCAGAAGGAACTGTTCGTTGTCCCACGGCTTCTCCAGGTATTGGAACAGCCCGACTTCGTTGATGGCCTTGATGGCGCTGGCCTTGTCGGCGTGCCCGGTCAGCAGCACCCGCGTGGCCTCCGGCTGGAGCCGCTTGGCCTCCCCCAGAAGCTGAATGCCCGTCATCCCGGGCATCAGGTAGTCGGACACGGTCACGTCCACCGTGTTCTTCTCCAGGTAACGCACCGCCTCCACCGGGTCGGTGAAGGTCTCGACTACGCAGTCCACTTCCAGCATGAGCAGCGCTCGGATGCTCGTCAGGATCATCCCTTCGTCGTCCACCAGAACGATAGCCGGCTTGCGATTCTCGGACACTCTACAAAGCTCCCTTCTTCTGTTGTAACGGAATCCTGACGTGGAACGTGGTTCCGCGTCCGCATTGGCTCTCGAAGTCGATGCGTCCGCCGTGGTCTTCGGTCACGATGTGCCGCACGATCGACAGGCCCAGGCCCGTCCCCACTCCCAAAGGCTTGGTCGTGAAACCCCGTTTCAAAACCTTGGGCTTGTCTTCCTCGCGAATCCCGCGCCCCGTGTCGGCGATCCAGATGTGCGCCGAATCTCCTTCCACCCGGGTGCCGGCCGTGATCTTGCCTTGGCCCTCGATGGCCTGTGCGCCGTTCGTCACCAGGTTCAGGATCGCCTGGCTGAGCAGGTGCGGGTGGCATTCCGCTTGAACGTCCGGGGCGAAATCCGTTTCCACCGCGATGCGCCCGCGGAATTCGGTCTTTGCCAGTTGCAGAACGCTGTCCACGATCTCGTTCACATCCACCCGCTGCGGCTCGGGATCGGCCACGCGCGCCGCGATCTTCAGGCTGCGCAGCAGTTGGCGGATGCGCTCCCCAGCCACCAGGTCCACGCCCGCCAACTCGCGGCACGACGCCACCAGCTCCTTGACCCGTTCGGGCGCCGATTCCGCCAGCGCCTTTTCGATCCGGTCGAGCAGCCGCAACTCCACGTCGCGGTTCGCCAGAATGGAGCCGATCGGCGCGCTCACTTCGTGACCCACGCTGGTGAGCAGCCGGCCGAGCATGGCTTGCCGCTGCAACTCCGTCAACTGTTCTTCGGTAACCTCGCCGCTCATTGCCCGACCAGCTTGCGGAACCGTTTCACCAGCGTGCTGAACACCGCCGTGGTAATCTCCACGTTGTCGGAAAGCAGCTCGAAAAAGTCCTCGCGGCCGATGCGCAGCAGCCGCGTATCTTCGACGGTGGTAGCGGTCACCGGCATGGGCTCGCTGTCGAACAGGGCCCACGCGCCCAGCACGTCGTTCTGCTTCGCGATGTGCATCTCCACGCCGTCCTTGGCCAGCGACACGGCGCCGTCCAGCACCACGAACAGGGCGTCCATGGGCTTCGACGGATCGAGCACCACCTTTCCCGGCGCCTCGCGCACCTCCGTCGAGATGGAGGCGATGCGCGCCAGTTGATCCGGGTTCAGGCCGCTCAACAGGTCGACGCCCTCGAGCGCGATCACCTTTTCGACAATGTTCAATTCGGCCATTCTCAGTGTGTCCTTGTCAGTTCAGGGCGGCGGCGCGAGCCGCATCCACCGTCTCCGGTCCCGAACGCGCGGTCCTCAGGCCCAGCTCCCCGGCGGTGGCCATGGCGCACATGGTGATCCACGGATCGCCGGAAACCAGCAGTTCCCGGACCGCCGTTTCCTGCGATTTCGGCTGGATCCGAAGCAGGTCGCGGGCGTGCGCGGAAAGGCGGTCGCGGGAATCCAGCAGCGGCATCACCAGGCGTTTGATCTCCCGTTCCAGCACGCTGTCGAGATAGTCGTGCGCCGTCGTAACGCGCTCCTGGTCGCCCGATTGCAGAGCCAGGTAGGAGTTGTAGATTTCGTTCGGCGAGTACCGCAGGCCGAGCAGCCGGAACAGGCGTTCCATGGATTGTTGCACGCGCGTCTCGAGGGTTCGCGCCAGCAGCCCCGAGGCGGCGCCCTTCCTCGCCCCGGCGCGCAGCGGCGTGAGCAGGGCGTGCCATTGGAAGCACTGCGTGGCCTCGTTCAGGATCTGCCGGTTGATGGCCGCGCCGGGCGGGCGGAGCTGCGGGTCCGATTCCCTCAGCCGGTTCAGCGCCTTGATCACGGCCGTGCGGACCGCCAGGTCCGCGGCGTCCAGCGAACCGGTCAGCACCTCCACACTGCGCGGATCGCGGATCAGCCGGAGCACGCGCGGGATCTGCCGGCGGATCGGCGGGAGTGCGCCCGAATCCGCCAGAATGTCGCCCAGCGTGCCGCACACCTTGGCGCCGTACATCGCCAGCGACTCGATGGCCGTCCCCCGCACCGCCGGATCCGCCAGGCGTTGAACGATCTGCTCGAAATAGATCCGGTCTCCGATCTGTCCGGCTGCCCGGCAGGCCGCCGATGCCACCAGCGGATTGCGATCGTCCAGCAGCCGCCGCAGCGCTGCGTCCGTATCGTGGGCCCGCAGCCCGATGGCATAGGCCGCCAGGGCGCGCCGCCAGGCATCGGCATGGGTGGCGGCCATCCGCACCCAGGCGTCGGTGATCGGGCCATCGCGGGACATGGCGAGAAGGTATGCCAGGGCGGCGTGCTGTTCGTTGGCCACTCCCGGTGCTTCGATCACCCGTAAGGCGAGGTCCACCAGCCCCTCGTAGTTCGCCGTAGCGGCCACTTCGAACGCCCGCGTCCGGACCTCCGGGCTGGCATGCCTCGCCAGGGTTTCCACGTGTGGCTCAACATCGTAGCCGGGGACATCGGCGAGCAGCTCGAGCGCGTAAGCCGTCTGCCGCGGCGTTCCTTCCACCAGCGTTTTTTCCAGCAGCGCTATGGTCTCGGCGCCGGCCACCGTAATCCGTTCGGCATTGAGATCCAGCCGGCGCGACTCCAGGCGCCGACGGATGGTGGCCAGGTACTCGCGGCTTACCCTGATGGAGAGCAGAATCCACAGAATCGAGATGACGAAGATCAGCGCCGAAATCCGGCGCAGGTCGGGATGCTTGGGATCCTTTTCGACGATGGCAATGTACCCCATCAGAACCACCGCGCCCATGCCCCGTCCGAAACGGTCCATGAAGATGTCCACGAAGGCCTTGGTGCGGTTCTTCAGCTCCGTGGGCAATGGCAGGTACAGAAGCTCCATCCCGGTGCGGTTGAAGGAATAGCGCGTGGCGGCTTCCGAGAGCCGCATGGTGGCCGCCGCGCCCAGGCGCGGCACCAGAATCATGATGCCCGATGCGATTCCGATGACCGCCGGCATGATCTGCAGCGTCCCGCCGACTCCCATGTGCCGCACCACCAGGGCGGTCAGAAAGAACTGGATGGCGAAGGTGGCGATGTTCAGATAGAGACCGTAGAAGCTGCCCAGGAAGGCGGTCAGCTCCTGCTTGCCGCTGAAGGCCGCCTTGGCCATGGCGCTGAACTGATACTCCACCATCACGTCCACGATAAACGTGATGGCGATGATGGCCATGATGACTTGCAGGTGCCGGTGGCGGCGAATGCCGTTGACGATGTCTTTGAAGGCGAAGTCCTCGTTCGTTCCACCGGCATGGGCCGCCGACAGGTTCACGCCCTTCTGCGCCGCCACCACACGGAGGCAGGCGTAGGAGATCAGCACCATCCCGGCCGTGGCGAGCAGCAGGTTTTGGGTGTCCATCACCCTGGCCAGCCGCGCCGTAAATTCGCCGCCGAAGGCGGCGCCCGCCACCGCGCTGAGGCCCAGCAATCCGTAGACCCGCTTGGCCACGCGCGAATCGAAGACATTGGCCGCCACCAGCCATCCCTGCGACACCATCACCACGCTGAACAGGCTGACCCAGACGTTGAAGACGTACAGCATCCAGCCGAAGTTGAATCGCAGCAGGTACCAGATGGCCAGGAGGCATGCAACGGAAATTGCCGTGGCCCAGTTCACCGCGCCGATCAGCGACGAGCGCACCGCCACCCGGGTATAGGCGTACGCCAGCACTCCGCCCACAATGGCGATCAGTATATAAAGATAAGGAAGCTGGTCGATTTCGAACTTGTTGAGAAAAAGCGCGCGAGAAAGCGGTTTCAGGATATAATACGCGAACAGCACGCTGGTCAGGTGGAGCGCCATGAACAGCACGCGCACACCCTCGCCAGGGCGCACGTCGTAGATGCTCCTCCAAAACAGCCGGATTCGCCGCATGGGAGTCTTATAATACCAAGTCGGGACCTTCCCGCGATATAGTTATGCCGATGCGCTGGGGGCAAGTTCGGGATTGGCTGCTGCCGGGCAGCGTGGAGAGCGACGAGGGCTTCCGCCAGGAGATCTACTCGGCGAGCTATCGCGGCGTACGGGTGGTCGCAGGCGTCGAGGCGGTGGTGGCGATCGTGGCCTTGGCCGGGCTGATGTCGCGGGCGCCGGCGTTCGCCGTGCTGGTGCTGGCAGCGGCCACGTTCGGCGTTGCGAGCCTGGGGCCCGCTTATCCGCACAATCGCCTGATTGCGGGCATCTCGGCGTGTGCCGCCTCCGTGATTGCCGTCCGTTCCATGCCCGCCGGCGCGGCCGCCGATTTCGTGCTGGGCACGGTCACTTTCGTGATGCTGGCGCTCGTGACCGCCGTGCCGCTGCTGCCGGTCCACACCCTCTGCGCGGGCGTGACCGTGTCGGCCTGCGGTTACGGCTGCGGCCACGAGTTCTTTTTCGCCATGCTGGCACTGGTGGCAACCTCCATCAGCGCCACGCTCTCGGCGCAGCGCCGCTACAACTACCGCTTGTACCTGGACACGCTGCGGACTTCGGCCGAGCTGCGCGAGTACCAATCCCACGCCATGCGGGCGGAGAGTTCGGCCACCATGGTCCGGCTCACGGCGGCGCTGGCGCACGAGCTGAGCTCCCCGATCGGCGCGCTCTCGAGCGGCATCGAAACGCTGCTCTCCTTGTGCACCCGCCAGGCCGCGACGCCTCCCGAGGGCCAGCCGCGGCTGCTGGCCTTGCAGGCCGATCTGCGCGGTTCGCTTCGGGATTCGCTCGACCGGCTGCGCAAAACCGTCAATCGCATCCAGCGCTTGACCAACCTGGATGAAGCCGTTACCCAGCGGGCCAATCTGAACGACCTGGTGAGCGAAGCGGTAGGGCTGATGAAGCCCCAAAGCCCCGAGGGCACGCGCTTCGAGCTCGATCTCCGGCCGGTGCCGCCCGTCACCTGCCGGCCGCAGCGGCTCATCGCCGTTCTGTGCAGCCTGCTGTCGAACTCCTTCGGGGCGCTGGCCGCGAACGGACGCATCGCCGTCTCCACGGCGGTCCGCGAGTCGCTGCTCGAAGTGAAGATCGAGGACAACGGCCGCGGCATTCCGGCGGAGCGCCTGGCGCACATTTTCGATCCGCGTTTCGAGGTGGCCGACGGCCGCGTTTCCACGGGCAACTGGAGCCTGTTCACGTCGCGCCAGTACATGAAGGAAGAGGGCGGCGACATCCGCATTCAAAGCGAAGAGGGGAGGGCAACCACCGTATGGCTCACACTACCATTACCATCCTGATTCTCTGGCTGGCCGCGGCGGCGCGGCTGTTCGGCCAGGACACCTGGACCGGCGTCGACCGGGTCGTCGCCGTGGGAGACGTCCACGGCGACTTCGCGGCGCTCGAGTCGGTGCTGCGCTCCGCCGGGGTGATCGACCAGAAGGACCGCTGGACCGGCGGCAAGACACACCTCGTTCAGGTCGGCGACGTTCCCGACCGCGGCCCCGAAACGAAGAAATCCATGGACCTGCTGATGAACCTGGAGAAGCAGGCGGAAAAGGCGGGAGGCCAGGTCCACGCCCTGATCGGCAATCACGAAGCCATGAACCTCTACGGCGACCTGAGGTACACCACGCCCGCCGAGTTCGCCGCCTTCAAAACGTCCAACTCCGAGGAGGTCCGCGCCGCCTTCTGGGAGCGGGAGATCAAGGCGCTGCCCGCTCCGCCCGACGACGCCGCCCGCAAGAAGTGGGAAGCCGAACATCCGCTCGGCTGGTTTGAAGAGCGCATCGCCTTCGGCCCCGACGGAAAGTACGGCAAGTGGATCCGCTCCCACAACGCCGTGATCAAGATCAACGACGCCATCTACCTGCACGGCGGAATCAGCCCGCGCTTCGCCACCATGCCGATCAGCCAGATCAACGCCATGATTGCCGAAGAACTGGCCGACTTCACCAAGCTCAAAGACGACAGTCCGGTCATGGCGGAGGATGGGCCGCTGTGGTACCGCGGCCTGGCGGAGAGTGGGAGCGCCGCGGCCACCGAAGCCCACGTCGACCAGGTGCTGGCCAATTACGGCATCAAGCGGATCGTTATCGGCCACACGCCCACTGCCGGCGCCGTGATCCCGCGCTACGGCGGCAAAGTCATCGTGATCGACGTCGGCCTCACGGCGGTTTTCGGCGGCCACCGAGCCTGCCTTGTGGTGGAGCGTGACGGCCTCTATGCCATTCACCGCGGGCAGAAAATCCCGTTGCCCACCGGCGGCAACGGCGATTTCCTGGCGTACCTGAAAAAGTGCGTGTCGTTGGAGCCGGCGGGGTCTTCGCTCGCCAAGTTCGCCTCCGGAGTGGAGGCCGAGATGGCCAAGAGCAAGTAGGTCAGCGGGACGGCCGATCGTATAGTACCGCCCCTTCACCCTTCGCCTTGACCTGCTCATCGAAGAACTCCACGATCTTGTCGCGCCGGGCAAGCACTCCCTTGATCTCCGGACCGGTCAGGTACGGCTTGATCGTGTTCAGCTTCGCGAGGTCCAGAGTGCGCAGCATGGCCAGCAGGTGACGGTCGCACATCACCAGGTTCTTCTTCTCCTGCAGCGTGGTGTGAAGCCGGAAGGCGCGGGTATGGTCGATCATCCAGATGTGCCACTGCTTGTCGATCAGGAGGTTCTGGAGGTTGCGGTCGGTGTTGAAAATGAGCTGGTCGAATACCCGCACTACGTACATCTCGCGATTCCAGGCATCCTTGTCCGGCGACTCGAGGTTCTTCTTTTTCCGGTCTATCTCCATCATGGTGTCGTCGATCCACCACGTGACCGCGCAGGACTGGCCGTTCACCTTGCGCTCCACCGACACGGGAATCATGTCGCCTATTTCGAGAAGCCGGCCCAGGCGATGCGCGGCAACGTTGTACCTCCAGGAGTCCACGAAGTTCATCTCGGTTCCCCGGTCCCCTTCAAACTTGGCCTTGGCTTCGTCGATGCTCTGCACGTGGGCGTCATGCTGCATCGTGCCGTCGTCCAGGGTGGCGCGCCGCGAATTGGTCACTCCTACCGACAGCTCCTTGATCTTGACGATCTTGGCGGTCTGCAGGAAGTGCTCCATCTGCTCGAAGGTGTACTTCTGGCCGGTGTCGCCGGCGAAGAGCAGAGGCGTGGCAACTGCCAGGGTAGCGAGCACGAGGCACGACTTGCGATGTAGGGCGTTCATTACGTCTCCTTTTAAGGCTTACATTCTATAGGCGGCGGACCGCAAAAAGCAATGGATGTCGGGAAACCGGGACGGTGCATTTTGCGCACCAACCCGTTTCGCCAACTTAAGTTGCTGAAAACACGAATGGCCGCCCATCCTGGCGAACCGATCGGATCATTCCGCGTGAACCCCGCGGTTCGTTCTCACCGGCCCTTCAGCGCCGCGTCGAACGAGATGTGGTACTCGTCGAGGATGGTGCCCATGGCGCGCTGGAGGGCGGCGCGCGCTTTCCCGTAAGAACTCATGGCCGCCACTTCCGTACTCTTGGCCTGGGCCAGCAGGCTCTCGTACTGGATCACGAAGAAGCTGGTGGATGCGCCCACCGCGAACTTGGCCTGCTCGGCCTCCAGCGATTCCTGCTGAAGCTGCCGCGCCTGAACGGCGGCTTCGTATGAGGAGCGGGCGCGGCGCATGGCGATCAGGGCGTCCTCCACTTCCAGGCGCGCCTGGTTCTCCAACTGGCGGAGGCGGATCTGCGACTGTTTCACCTGTTGTTCGTCCCGGGCCAGGTCGGCTTCGGCAATGCGGTTGTGAATGGGCAGCGTCATCTGGACGCCGATGCCGTAGGTCGGGTATTTGCGCGCGAACACCTGGTCGAGCACGCTGCCGTAACCGCCGATGTAGGTCGTGCCGCCATTCAGCGACAGGGGATTGGCGGCGCCGGCGAGCCCGTTGTTCTGCATTACGCCGACCAGGTCCACCTCCGGCTTGGTCAGATTTCTGGCGCCCTCCAGGCCGATTCGGAACATGTCCACCTGGAGGCGCCCCTGGCCGAGGTCGGGGCGGTTGGCCAAGGCTTCCGAAATCAGATCCTGCATGGGGCGGATGTCGTCCTTTTCCGGAATGCTGAGAGTGTCGGTGGGAAGGATGCGGGCGCTGCGCACGTCGGGATCCTGGTTGCCGGTGCGGGTCAACACAGTTTTGAGGATGGCCTCCTGCTCCTCGCGCAGGCCTCGGGCGTTGATCAGATCCTGGCGCGTCGAAAATACCTGGGCATTGGCGCGGGTCATTTCCACCTGGGCCAGGGTGCCCTCTTCCACCTGCGACCGGGTTTCGGAAGCAAGCTGTTCGGCCAGGGTGACGGTCTCCTGCTTGACCTTCTCGTCTTCGCAGAGAGCCACAAAATCGGTGTACAGGCGGATCACCCCGTACACCGTCAGGATGAGCTGCTGGCGGAACAGCAGGCTGCCGATCTTCTGTTCGTTGCCGGCAATGCGGATGAAGCGGTGGTTGAGACTGGCTCCGAAACCGCGCAGCAGGGGCTGGGTGACGGTGAGGCCGAGGCTGGAACCGGTGAACGGACTGTAACCGCTGCTCAGCGCATTCAGGGACTGGCGGCTGTTGTTGAAATTGACACTGGCCTGCGCGCCGGACGCGAAACCTTGCTGGATGCCGGCATTGGCCAGCACGGTGCTGGTGACCAGGGAACTGGTGCCAAAGGCGGCCAGGTTCGTCTGGGGCGTGGTCTGGTGCGTCCAATTCAATTGTCCGACCAGGGACGGATCGTAGATGGGGACGGCGCTGCCGTTCGACTGCGTAACGGTCCCCAGCAGCAACAGGTTGGTTTGAGGCTCGCCCAGAAAGCCCAGCTCGAGCGCGTTGGTGGCGATCGAAGAACCGGTGGTGGCGCGTCCCGTGGCGGCATTGGTCAGCACCGGACTGAGCGGTCCGCCCACACCGGCGGGAACGTCGAGCAGCGTGTAGTTCAGTCCCCGGTGAATGCCGCCGCCGCTGGTACGCAGCAGCTCCGCGTTGGCCGCGGGCAACTGGAAGCGCTGCAGCTCGACATCGAGGTTGTTCTCGATGGCCAGCGCCAGCGCGTCCTGGAGCGACAGGTAGAGGTTGCCCGAGCGAATCAGCTCGTGCACGCGAGGCGAGTTTTCGAAGCTGACCTGGGGCGTTTGCGCCAGAACGGGAGCGGCCGAGCAGAGAGCCGCCAGGATGAGGTTCAAGAGGCCCCGGGGGGACCTCGGAGTTAGTTCGTACATTTACCGTTTGCCGGGCGCCGCCTTTTCGGACGACGAAACCGGTTTCACCTTTGCACCCTCGCGAACGGCGTCGCTGGGATTAACGGCCAACAACTGGCCTTCCTGAAGACCGGAGAGCACCTCGAGCCGGTCGCCGAAGTCGCGGCCCAACTGAATGCGGGTGTAATGCACGGCGCCATCGGGAGCGACCAGAGCCACTTGCGGCCCGTCGCTGCGCACCACCAGGGTATCGCCGGGAATCAAAAGCGGCGGGTCTTTCCGGGGCACCGCCAGATCCACCTCGGCATACATGCCGGGCATCAGAGTGCCGGCGGGATTGGGAACCTGCACTTCGGTCAACAGCGTGCGGGTGGCGGGGTCGAGCGCGTTGGCGGTTCGAGTGACCTCGCCCGCGAACTTACGGCCCGGCAGATCGGGAATGGACAGGGCGGCGTGCTGGCCCGGCCGTATGGACGACGCGTCGGCTTGCGGAACGTTGACGTAGGTGCGCAGGCGATCGGTCTGGGCGAGGCGGAACAGGAGCGTGCTGCCCTCGGTGACCAGGGCGCCCTGATCCACGTTGCGCAGGGTGATCACGCCGGCGAAGGGCGCTCGAACCGTCTGGTAACCCAGCAATTCATTCAGGCGCGCCAGGTTGGCTTCCGCGGCGCCGGCGTTGCTGCGCGCGGCAGCCACGGCCTTCTGGAGGGCTTCCACATTGGCCTGTTGGGCCTGGTATTGCGACTGGTACGTATCGTTTTCCTGGCGGGAAACCACGCCCTTGGCCAGCAGGTTGCGCCAGCGCTCGGCGGTGACGCGCGCCAGGTCGGCGTTGGCGCGGCCCTGAAGGAGCGCCGCTTCGGCCTGCTCGATGGAGCTGTTGGCCTGGTCGATGACGGCCTGTGCCTGGCGGATCTGTTGGGCCAGCTCGGGGGCGTCGATGTCGGCCAGCACCTGGCCTTCGCGCACGCGGTCGCCGATATCCACATAGCGCTTCTTGAGGTACCCGCTGGCCCGCGACAGGACGGGCGATTCGGTAACCGCCTGAATGTTGCCGGGCAGCACCAGGCTGCTCTGCGCGCCGGAACGCTTCACCGGCACCACGTTGACCACGGGCAGGCTGAGGCCCTCGGATTGGGATTCGGCGGCCAGCACCATCTCGCGGCGTTGGCGCGGCAGGAATCCCGCGAAAAATCCCGCCACCACGAGCGCCAGCAGCACGAAGGCGATGACCAGGAGAGTGACTGCCGAGGGGCCCTTCGGCTGCTGGGGGCGGGCGCCCGCGTGTTTTTTCTGTTCCTCCAACTGGCGCTTGAGGTCTTCAATCTCAGAGCGCAGCCGAGCTTCGGAACCCGGCGTGGTCTCGTTCATGGCACATCCTCACGAAGCAGCGTCTCGTCGCGATAGTACTCGTGTTCCTCCTCCACAATGCGCCGCTCGTGATCGACGGGCGGTTTCTTGCGCAGCAGACTGTATACTAATGGAACCACAAATAACGTCGTAATGGTAGCCAGGACCAGGCCGCCGATTACGGCCCGGCCGAGGGGAGCGTTCTGCTCGCCGCCTTCACCCATGCCGAGAGCCATGGGAAACATGCCGATGATCATGGCGCTGGCGGTCATCAGGACCGGGCGGATGCGGGTGTGGCCCGCCGACAGCGCCGCCGAGCGCGCGTCCATGCCCTCCTCCCGCTGGTCGTTGGCGAACACCACCAGCAGAATGCTGTTGGCGGTGGCGACACCGATGCACATGATGGAACCCATCAGCGACGGCACGCTGAAACTGGTCTGGGTGATGAACAGGATCCAGACAATGCCGGCGAGCGCGCCAGGCAGCGCCATCAGAATAATGAACGGGTCGAGCCAGGATTGAAAATTCACGGCCATGAGGAGGTAGACCAGCAGGATGGCGAAGATAAGGCCCATGCCCAGGCGGTAGAAAGAACTCTCCATGGTGGACACCTGGCCGCGCAAGTCGATGGTGGTGCCGCGCGGCAGGCTGGGAGTCATCTCCCGGACGATCTTCTCCACGGCGGTGCCCACCGCTCCGAGATCGCGGCGATCGATGTTGGCGTACACGTCGAACACCGGCTGCACGTTGTAGTGGTTGACGATTTCAGGGGCGATGCCCCGGGTGGTGAGCGCCAGGTTCGACAGGAGCTGCGGACTGCCCGGGGCGGCGCCGGGATTGCCATATGCCGTGGAGGCCTGGCTGGGACCGACGCCCACCCCCGCACTCCCTTCGTTGGCCGTGCCGGCGAGCGAGGTGCTGGTATTGGTGTTGACGTTGTTGAACGGCGGGTCGATGGGGGTGCGCAGGAGGGCATCCATGGAATCCAAGCGGTATTGCGGCGTCTGGACCGTTACGAAATAGCTGACGCCGGTGTTCCAGTCGAGCCACTGGGTGGGGGCGATCTGTCCGCTGCCGGTGAGGGAAATCAGCAGGCTGCCGGCGACGTCGCGTTGCGTGAGCCCGACCTGGCCGGCCTTGGCGCGGTCCACATTCACCTGAATCTCGGGGTAGTCCACCACCTGGTGAATGTGAACGTCGGCAGCGCCGGGGATACGGGCGATCTGTCGTTCGAGTTGCTGCGCGATGGCATAGTTGCCCGCGGCGTTGCGGCCCACCACCTGCACGTCGATGGGCGCCGGCAGTCCGAAGTTGAGGATCTGGTTGGTGATGTTGGCCGCCTCGAAGAAAATCACGAGATCGGGGAACCGTTCGTGCAGGCGCTTGCGCAGCCGGTCGGTGTAGTCGGCGGTGGAGCCGTGCTCTTCGGGGTTCAGGGAGATAAGGATGTCGCCGTCGCTGACGCCCAAGGTGGGGCTGTCGCCGAAGGCCAGGTTAAATCCGCCGTTGGGGATGCCGATGTTGTCGAGAATGGTGGCGATCTCGCGCGGCGGAATCACCTGCCGGATCTCATTTTCGATGTCCGCGAAAATCATCTCGGTCTGCTCGATGCGGGTGCCGGCGGGCGCCCTGGCGTGCAGGCGCATTTGCCCGGAATCGACGTAGGGAAAGAAGTCCTGGCCGATCAGCTTGGCCAGTCCGAGGGATCCGGCGACAAAAATGGCGAAGGCGATGAGGACCGCGACGCGGTGGTCCAGGCACCAGTGGAGCAGGGAAGCGTAGGAGGCCCGCATCAGCTCGAAGCGGCGGTTGAACAGGTAATGGACGCGCCAGATGATGCCTTTACCGCCGGCCGATTCGCCGTGCTCGCCGAGCGCGTAGAGCTTCACCTCGGGGCGGAGCATGTAGTGCACCATGGTGGGAATCAGGGTGCGGGAAAGGAAATACGAGGCCATCATGGCAAAGGCCACGGCCATGGCAAGGGGCGTGAACAGGTACTTGGCGGCGCCGGTGAGCAGCAGCACGGGCACGAAGACGATGCAGATGGAAAGCGTGGAGACGAAGGCCGGCGCGGCGATCTGCATGGCGCCATCGAGCACGGCGCGAACCAGCGGCTTCTTCATGGCCATGTTGCGGTGGGTGTTTTCGATTTCCACGGTGGCGTCGTCCACCAGGATTCCCACCGCCAGCGCCATGCCGCCCAGGGTCATCACGTTGATGGTCTGTCCCAGCAGGCTCAACATACAGAGAGAGACCATGATGGAGAGCGGGATCGAAATGCAAACGATGATGGTGCTGCGCCAGCTCCCCAGAAACATCAGGATCATCAGGCCGGTGAGGCACGCCGCGACGATGGCCTCGCGCACCACGCCGCTGATGGCCGCCCGCACGAACAGCGACTGATCGAACAACTGCCGCACCTGAAGGGCGGGAGGCAGGCCGGCCAGAATCCTGGGAAGCGCCTTCTTCACGTTGTTGACCACGTCGAGCGTGGACGCCTTGCCGCTGCGCATGACGGTCAAGAGCGCTCCGCGAGTGCCGTTGATGCGGACGAGACTGGTCTGGACGTTGTAGCCGTCGCGAACCTGGGCGACGTCCCGCAGGTAAACCGTGGCGCCGTTGACCACTTTGACCGGCAGGTTGTTCATGTCGTCGAGCAGGCGCGGGCTGCTGTTGACCTTGACCTGGAAATCCTTGTCGCCGATTTTGGCGGTTCCGGCGGGCAGGATCAGGTTCTGGTTGCCCAAAGCCGTGGAGATGTCGGCGGGCGAAAGCTGCTTGGCGAAGAGCGCATCGGGGATGAGATCGACCATCACGGCGCGGAACTTGCCGCCGTAGGGCAAGGGAATCGCGGCGCCCTGAATGGTGGCCAACTGGGTGCGGATGAAGTTCTGACCCATGTCGAACAGTTCCTGTTCGCTCATGGTCTGGCTCCCCAATCCCAACTGAAGGATGGGAACGGCCGAGGCATCGTACTTGACGATGCTGGGCGGGGTGGTTCCCGGCGGAAAGATGCGAAGCAAGGTCTGCGAGATGGCGGTGAGCTGGGCCAGGGCCAGCTCCACCTTGGCATTGGGCTGGAAGTAGCACCGGGTGACGGAAACCCCGCTATAGGATTGGGACTCGATGTGCTCGAGATCGTTGACCGTGGTGGTGAGGGAGCGCTCGAAGATGGTGACCATGCGCTTTTCCATCTCGTCGGGCGCGAGGCCGCCGTAACTCCAGACCACACTCACGACGGGGATATCGATATACGGAAAGATATCCACCGGCATGGTCATGGTCGCGCTTACACCCAGGATGGCGATCAGCATCGCGACGACCACAAAGGTATAGGGTCGCCGCAAGGCGAGCCGGACAATCCACATTCATTCCAAGATAGCGAATTCACACAGAGTGTGGGATGACGCCACGGGGGCACCTTCCGATAGCCCTTTCGAGCTATGGTACAGGCGGGGCCGTGGCGAACAGGGCGGAAGCGGACGACGCGGCGTTCGGGGACGGCCTGGGATGGTTGGGGAATCACGGATAAGACCTTCTGCTTCGAGTATGGAGGGGAGGGAATCAGCTGGATTTGGATGGCGTGGCATAACACACAGCCCAGTGGAGTCTCCCAGCGGTTCCACCGGTCTGCCAACGGTGGCAGTGGTGCGGCGGTATGATGAATGCTCGTGGACCGAAGAGACCTGCAAGAGCTTTCGAAGGTCAGGCTGAAGGAGGCGACTGCCTTGCTTAGGCTGGGGTTGTTCGATGGTGCTTATTATCTGGCTGGGTACGCGGTGGAGTGTGCGCTCAAGGCTTGCATCGCTAAGGGAACTCAACGGGGTGAATTCCCAGACAAGAAGAAAGTGGAGTCCAGTTATTCCCACAACTTGCGGGAACTGATCAGGGTTGCTGGTCTTGATGAGGCGCGTCTCGAGCAGGCTGACAAGGACCCAGACTTCCGAACCAATTGGGATGTTGTTCTATCCTGGTCCGAGCAGAGCCGATACCGGCGGCATCGTCCGGAATCAGCGCAAACGCTGCTGGGGGCAGTTGGCGACAGGCGACATGGGGTTGTCTCATGGATAAAGCTGCAATGGTGAACCTGGACATCACTAGGGGCTCGGAGCTTCTCGATACCCTCGAACGTGCCAAGCTGAAGGTTAGCGTGGCGCTTTGGATGTACTTATCCGAGTACGAAGATTGGCGGCTGGTTGTTTCGACGCGCCAGTTCGATTCGCTCGATTTGAGGGCCGCGTATCGCTTACTCAACGATTCGCTGGCGGCCGCGGGATTCACGCCTGAGAAGACCCCGCCAATAATGATCCTTCCGATGGCCGATCCGTTAATCAGGGAACTGCGCCGGCTCTTCGGGAAGACCAAGAGCGTCGAAGGGATGCGCCTTGGCGGCCAGATGATCGGCGACCGCTTCGTTCAAGACGCGTACGTCTACCGGATTTCGTAGACTGCGCCCTTGGCGAAGTTAGGTTATTTTTCAGCGCGGGCTCTCGGTCAGACGTGTGAGCGCTCCTTGCAACCGTCCTGCGAGTTCTTCATCCACTTTTCGAATCTCACTCAGCAGTCCGTGAATCACAACCCCGAAAGCCCGTGAGAGCTCGGCGGCGTCCAGTTGCCGGACAAGGGAATCTTCGAACTGCGCGGCCACTTCGGCCGGCAGCAGGTCCATGCCGCGGCCATGGACGGCGGGAAGGCCGTGGCGAATGCAAGCCAGCGCCAGCGCGTTGTCGCGGACACCGCCGATCATGTATTCCGCTTGCCAGAATTTTCGCCTGGCAATCGAGCTCCGAGCGTGGAGCGCGTACAGCCAGGCAAGTCCGATGATCTCCCCGGCCGGCGGCGGCGGAACATGCCGGGACTCATTCGCCTTTCCGAACATGAGGCGGAACGTCGGCGCCAAGGCGCGGAAGTCCGCCGCGGGCACGAAGGCGAGATCGACCTGCAGCGTGCTGGCCAGGAGAAACACGCGGTAAACCCACTCGCCGCGCGAGACGTCAAAATGATGCAAGGCGAGATGCCGATGGTACATGTGCGCCGTCCAATCGGAGAGCGCGTCGGGTAGCTCGGCGGCATTGTTGACGCCGAAAGCGAGATCGATATCCGACCACCGGTCTTCGAGTCCGGCTGCCGCCGAGCCGGTTATGGCGGCACCACCGATGCGCCGGTCACCGGCGGCGCGTTCCAGGAGCTCGGAGCGCAGGCGATCGCGTTCTTCCGGAGTATACATAGGCACGTTCTTACAGGTGGATGATGCCCCGCTGGATGGCGGCGGTCGCGGCCTGCGTGCGGTCCTGGACTCCCAGCTTACTGAGGATGTTCTTCACGTGATTTTTTACGGTGTGCTCGGCAATGGTCAGGGAATAGGCGATCTGCTTGTTGGCCATGCCGCGCACGATCAGCTCCAGCACCTGCACCTCGCGGGCACTCAGGTCGGGACGCGGCATCTGCGCGGCCAGGGCGGCGGCTACCGCCGCCGGCAGATAGGTCTGGCCGGCGTGCACCGCGCGGATGGCCTTCAGCAGCTCGTCGTGCAGTACGTCCTTGGTGAGGTAAGCTTGAACTCCAGCCGCCAGCGCGCGGCGAATGTCTTCGTCGCCGCCATAAGTCGTCAGGGCGATCATGCGGGCGTGCGGGTAGTCGGCGCGGATGGCGGTGGCGGCCTCGACTCCGGTCATCACCGGCATCCGAAGATCCAGCAAGGTGACGTCCGGCAGATGCTTGCGAAACAACTCCACGGCCTGCTGGCCGTTGGAGGCCTCGGCCACCACCGTCATATCGGGCTGCATATTGACGATGGTGCTGACCCCCACGCGCGCCACCAGGTGGTCTTCGGCCACCAGGATTCGAATGCGATCGCTCATGGCAGCGGCACCCTCACTTCGACTTCGGTTCCTTCACCCGGATTACTTGCCAGGCGCAGCTCGCCGCCCAGCCGTTCGGCGCGCTCGCGCATGCCGATCAGGCCGAAATGCCCGCCGAGCGAAGCAAACACGCCGTCCTGTTCGAACCCGTGTCCATTGTCTTTGATGCGCAGGTACAATTTCCGCGCCTCCATATGCAGCTTGATCCAGATCCTGTCCGCGCCGGCATGTTTCAGAACGTTGGTGACGGCCTCCTGGGCAATGCGCAGGAGATGCTGCTCCACCTCTTCGGGAAGCACCGCCGCGCTTTGGCCGCTCACTTCCACCTGGACCTCGACACCGGAGCCGACGGTCCAAACGCGGGTGCCGGATTCGAGCGCCGCCGCCAGGTCCTGCCCCTCGAGCGCGGAGGCCCTCAAGTCCATCACCGAGCGGCGGGCCTCGGTGAGGCTGTGGCGCGCCATGCGCCGTGCCAGGTCGAGATAGCGGCGCGCGGAGGACTCCTCGTCGGGCATGCACATGGCCACCGCGTCGAGCTGCGACGAGATTCCCACAAAACCCTGCGCCAGGGTATCGTGAATCTCGCGCGCCAGCCGGGCGCGCTCCTCCAGCACGAGGGCGAAACGGGAGCGGATCTGGCGCAGGCGCAACTGGTAGACCGCCCAGGCGCCGGCCGCCAGCATCACCCCGCACAGCAGCCGGAACCACAGCATCTCATAGAAGCTGGGCAGCACTTCGAAGGCGTAGGCTCGCTCGCTCGACGGCCCTTGCGGAATCTCCGCCCGGACAATGAAGCGGTAGGGGCCGTGCTTGAGGCTGTTGTAGTTGATCACGCGGCGGTTGCCGGCGTGGATCCAGTCGGAATCGAGGCCATCCAGCCTGTAAGAGTACCGAACCACCTCCGGCGCGCCGAAATGGATTCCGGCGTAACGCATCTGGATGCGCTGGCTTCGCGGGCTCAACTTCGAATTGCGCGCGAGATCGACGGGTTGCCCATCGACGGACATCTCCACCAGGCGAACCACGGGCGCCATGACGGTCTGCTTCCTGACGGCGGGATCGTACACGGCCAGGCCGCGGCTGGTGGTGAACCACATGCGGCCGTCGGAGGTGCGATGACCTCCTCCGCCGGCGGGATAGCTGGGCGAGCACTGGGCGCTGCGCAAGCCATCCTCCAGGCCGTAGTTGACCGGCTCGAGCGAGCGCCGGCGATGGGCGGCAAAGTCTTCCAACTGGCGCTTGGCGATGCGGCAAATGCCGCGCGTGGTGCTGAGCCACAACGATTCGCCATCATCGGTGACGTCGGCGATGTTGTCGCTCAAGAGCCCGTCCTTGGCGGTGAACTTGAGGAATTGGCCATCGCGGAAGGAGTCGAGTCCGCCGCCAAAGGTTCCGATCCACAGAGTGCCGGCCGGATCCTGGTAAAGCGACCGGATCTGGTCGCTCGAAAGACCGTCGGACGTGGTGAACTGGCGGGCGGGAGCGTGTTCCTGGACTCGCCACAGCCCCTTGCCGTAAGTGCCGGCCCAAATGGCTCCGTCGCGGCTCTGGCACAGCGTCACCATGGTGCTGCCCAGCAGGGGCTCGCTGGGCAGGACCATGCGGAACCGGCTGCCGATCAGCTCCGAGAGTCCGCCTGCCGAGGCCAGCCAGATGTGACCAAGCGAATCCTCCATGACGTCGAAGACGCTGCTGCGGTTCAGCGGATCGGGCGGCACGAAGGTGGTGAAGCGGCCGCCGTGCATTCGCGCGAGGCCGCCGCGGGCGCCGATGAGCAGGTCGCCGCCGCGCGTCTCGCGAATGGAGAAAATCTCATTGTTGGGCAGCCCGTCGCGCGTGGTGAACACGCGATTGGTTTCGGGCGAAAGCTGCATGAGGCCGCTGTCGTGGAAACCGACCCAGATGCGTCCCGCGTGGTCCTGGAACACGGTATTGGGCTCATCGCTGGGCAGGCCCTCGCTCTTGCCGAAGACCGTAAACGCGGCCTCCCGATAGCGGCTCAGCCCGCTGTTGGAGCCGACCCACAGGTTGCCCTCGCGGTCCTCGAAAAGGCACCGCACCAGCTCGCGGCCGCGGCTGTCGCCTTCCAGCGTGCCGACAAACCGCTGGTCCTTGAGGCGCGCAATGCCGGCGTTGGTGCCGGCCCAGATGTTCCCGTCGCGATCCTCCCACAGGGCCCGCACGAGGTTGTTGGGCAGCCCGTCGCGTTCGCCGTACCGGCGGATCTGGCCGCCAGGAGAGCGCACGATCACTCCGTTGTTGCCGCCGATCCAGAAATTGTCATGCCGGTCCGCCAGCATGCTGGTGACGATGTCGCCATTCAAGGCCTTGGCATCGAGCACCGTCACGAACTTGCCGTCCGACATCTTCACCACGGCGCTGAAGCCGGCCACCCACAAGTCGTGATGCCGGTCCTCGCAGATCTGGCGCACCGATGCCAGGGGCAACTCGCCGCCGGGAGTGAAGTTGGTGAACTTGCCGTCCTGGTAGCGGCTCAGATAAACGCCGGCCACGATCCACAGGGTTCCCTCGTGGTCTTCATAGAGGGCGGTGATGGCGTCGTCCGGCAATCCCTGTTTGGTGGTAAAGGTGCGGAACTGGCGGTCGCGGTACTCGATCAGGCCGCTGGAGGTGCCGATCCACAAGGACCCGTCGCCGGCCGATGCCAGCGCGGTGATGGAATTGCTGGGGAGATCGCCATGGTCCTTGTCGAAGACGACGAACTCGTAGCCGTCGAAGCGCGCGAGGCCCTCGTCGGTTCCCAGCCACAAGTAGCCGTCGGCGGACTGCGCGATCGCCCGGATCGTATCCTGCGGGAGCCCGTGCTCCTGGGTCCACACCATGCGCGAGTACTGCGACAGGCTCCTTCGGGGGTCGAGCGCAGGCGCCTCTGGTGCCAGGACGCCGAGGAGCAGCGCCGCGCTCAACACCGAAGCCCACGGACGGGGTGCGAATCGTGTGTTCACCCTGACTCTCAGTATAGTCCGACTGTTTCCACCAGCTTCCGCATGCGCTGGTAATGCCCGCCCTTCCAATAGACGCGGCCGCACGCGGCACAGCGCCGGAACTCGTCGTAGAGGCCGGCGGCGCGGGGCGGAAGCGCCGTTTGCACCTCCGCCCTGGCCACATCTTCGAGCGGCCCGTTGCACCGCATGCAGCGCGAAAACGGCCGCATGAGGCGCGCCAGGTCGAAGCGGCGGACGATTTCGGCAAGCTGCGCGCGCGAGCCGGTCTGGCGGACGAAGTATCCGTGGGTGACGGCTCCGCGTTTCAGCAGGCCCACGTCCCGCGTCAGCAGGATGCGGCGTTCGTCGCGCGAGATGCGGGCCAGCTCCTCGTCGGTGGAGCAGTTGCGATAAAGCGTGTCGAACCCGATCATTCGCAGGTACGCGGCCAGCCGCCCCAGGTGAATGTCGAGCACGAAACGCGGCTCGCGCAGCGGCTCCGGGCGAAGGCGCGTCAGGCCGGCGATGTCGAACGCCTCGAAGACCGGATACACGCTGACGCGGTCGCCGTCCTTGACGCGATAGGTGAAGCCGACCGATTGGCCGCCGACCAGGATGAGATCCACTTCGGTGTGCGGGACGCCGAAGGACTCGATGCGATCCTTGACGGTGGCCACATCCAGGAAGGTGTATGTGAATTCCTGGAAGCGGCGCTCGGGCGGCAGAAAATCGTTCAGCTCCGCGTAGAATCGAAACTGCGCCGCCGCCACGTCTACTGCCCGGCCACCGCCGCGAGGGGGTAGTGTTGTGCGTTGCCGTCCCAGGCAAGGTCCATGGTTGCGGAGGCGGCGGCGCCGGACAACGCGAGCATCACGGCCAGGCCCCAGCCGCCGACAAAGGCCGCGTGCGTGTCGCGAGTCACGGCGGACAACTGATCGGCGAGTTTCTTGCGCTTGCCGGTGAAATCGGAACCGGCGGGGGCGGCGAGGACGTCGACTAGGCGCGGGCCGAGCTGTTCCATCGAATCGGCCCACCACGCGATAGCGATCCAATCGGGTATGACCGCCTGCAAATCCGAGGCGCTGAAGCGCTGCAATTCGGGAAGGAACTGGAATTGCGCAGTGTTGCCATTCTGGTCCATGGCGCTCCAGGCGGCATCGTCGGCCAGCACACTCGAGCGCACGGCGGCCGCGGGATCGCCGGGGTCGATGAGCGCGCGCATGGTGCGGCGGCCAATTCCGGCCATCTCGCCGCGCGTGTGCAGGATGCGGCCGCGGGGATCGGCGAAGAACAGCCGCAGCGCCGCGGCGTTGTCGTACTGCGCCGCTGCCTGGATCCGCGCGTGCCGGAAAACGGAGTTGGCCGCCAGAGTCGCATCCCACTCCGAATCGCCAATCAGCCCGAGCGCCCGGCCCAACAGGATGCCGTCTTTCATCTCCTGCCGCGTCATTTGGTTTTCGTAGACGAAGTACGTCTGCGAAGCCGCGAGGCTGGTGGTGAACTCCGCGCCGGCGGCGGCGGTGTAGGTGACGGTGGCGAGGAACGCTTCGGCCAGGGCTTTCCGCAGCTTGTCGGGGTCGGCGAGCAGGGGAGTGGAAGCCACCGAGATCCGGCTGGCACTGGCTTTGTCGGTAATCACGACCTGGCCGCCGCCATCGTGCAGGATGGTGCTGGACCGGACGAACTCCTCCACCGTTACGGCATTGTAGATGCCCAACAGGTTGATGGCGAACTTGTGCCGGTAGGCTTGGGTGTCTCTGACGACGTTGCGCAGCGGGCGTGCGTTGGGCAGCGCATCGATCGAGGTCCAGTCGCCGCCGAGGGCGGCCGAGATGGCGGCGTCGGTGGCGGCGGCGTCGCCGGCGGCCAGGTCGATCGAATAGATGACGGCGGCCTCGTCGGTGAACGAAGCGGAACAGGCGACATTCACGGCGATCGAGAGACTGCGATCCACCGCCTGCTTGACGACGTCCTGAAGCGCGGCGGCAGTGTCGCCGGTGATGCCCTGGCTTTTCACGTCGACGGCCGGGAAGACCGCGCCGAGCACCGCGGCAAGCAGGTCGGTGGTGCCCACCTCCGCCTCCACTCCGGCGCCCGCCGTGAGACAGGCCGTGAGGGTGGTGCCCTTCTTCTTGTAAACTCCCAGGTGCAGCTCCGTGCCGCTAGGTTTGTGCGACCTCACCTGGAAGTCGCCCGTCAAGGCGATCAGTCCCGCGACCTCCGCGGTGAGGGAGGGATTGAGGGTGATGGTGTGATTCAGCGGCAGGTCGGCGGAGGCCAGCGCATTCACGCTGATGGGCAGCGAATACGAGCCGCAGAAGGTCAGGGTTCCGCCGGCGTCCACGGTTGTGACGGTGCCGGCGGGCTGGCTGCGAACGGCGGCGGCGGTGCAGCTCACCTGGTAGTTGGCCAGCGCCTGCGCCACCGCATCCGCGAAGGTGGGGAAGCGTCCGCCGGCCGCACTAACCAGCGTGTAGGTGGCCAGCGAGAGAGCGGCGGCGGCTTCCACTCCGACCCCAAAGCCGTCCGCAGCGGTGGCGGACACCTTGCCGTCGACGTTGGCATCGATTTCGAATTCGACCCAGCATTCATCCGGGCCGATGGCGATCGTAGGCGCAAACGGGTCGTCGCCGAAGAGCGACTTGTCGGCGGGCGTGAAGATCGAAAGCTGCGCGTTGGCGCCGCCTTTCACGATAAGGGTGGCCGCTTTTCCAATCAGCTCGCAAGGCGTGGTGAAAGTTGCGCCGGCCACCACCTTCCGAATGGCAGTTTGATCGATGGGCGCGGTCAGGGTGCCGGCCAGGTTGGTGACGATGGAGACGATCCGGGTCAGTCCCGCTTTGGCCAGCGGGGAGTCGTCGCGGATCTTCAGGTCGGCGTTCAAACCGGCGTTGTCGGTAAGGGCGATGCTGGGCATGGGACTCGATTATTCCACATTTCCCGGCGGGGCTGCACGGCCCGCAACTGCCCTCCCGTGTACAATGGCGGGGATGGAACATTACGTGTGGGACCGGATGGAAAAGGAAGTCTTGAGCGAAACCATCGCGCGGAAGATCATTTCGGGCGATAAAGCGATGGTGGCCCAGGTCTTTCTGGCGAAAGGCGCGGTGGTGCCCGAGCACCATCATGAAAGCGAGCAGATCACCTATATCCTCGAAGGCGCGCTGCAGTTTCAGATCGAAGGCCAGGAGATCGTGGTGGCCAAGGGCGAGGTGCTGCGCATACCCTCCAACGTGCCGCACCGCGCCGTGGCGCTCGAAGACACTCTCGACCTGGACATCTTCAGCCCCATTCGCCACGACTGGCTGACCAGGCAGGACGATTACTTGCGGCGCTGAGGACAGGTCGGCCATGGATCTCGGACTGAAAGATCGCGTTGCCATTGTCGCCGCATCGAGCCAGGGGCTGGGGAAAGCCGTGGCCTTGGGGCTTGCCCGGGAAGGCGCGGACCTGGCCCTGTGCGCGCGCACGGAATCCACCCTGCACGCCGCGGCGGAGGAGATTCGCCGCGAAACCGGCGCGCACGTCAGGACCAGCGCTCTGGACGTGACGAATCACGACCACGTGCGGCTTTTCGTCGCCGATACCGTGGAGCGGTTCGGCCGGCTGGACGTGTGTGTAGCCAACGCCGGCGGCCCGCCTACCAAGACTTTCGCCGAGACCACCGTGGAAGACTGGCACGCCGCGGCCGAGCTGAACCTGATGAGCACCGTCTACTTCGCCAAGGAAACGCTGCCGGTGATGCAGGAGCGGCGCTGGGGCCGCTTCATCGCCATCACCTCGGTGACGGTGAAGCAGCCGGTGGAAGGGCTGATCCTCTCCAACGCCGTGCGGGCCGGAGTCACCGGGCTGGTCAAGACGCTGGCCAACGAATACGGCCGGTATAACGTGCTGGTGAATAACGTCTGCCCCGGCTACACGGCGACCGCACGCCTGATTTCGCTCAGCGAAAAGCTGGCGGCAAAAGAGGGCGTCACGGCGAAGGAGATCGAGGACCGCTGGGCCCGCCAGGCGCCGCTCGGCCGCGTCGGCCGCCCCGAAGAGTTCGCCAACCTGGTGGTGTTCCTGGCCTCCGAGCGCGCCAGCTACATCACCGGCGTTTCCATCGCCGTCGATGGCGGCCTGGTGAAAGGATTGTAGCGCGGGCTTGCCCGGCCCGCGCGGCGTTGCCGCATGTCTCTCGCCCGATTCGAGCAAGAGAACCTCCGCAAGGAACTCGGCCTCAATTCTACATGCCGCTGGCCGTGGTGGTGATCTATCTCAACCGGCTGATGCCGCTCGAAGGCGGCCTCTACCAATGGGCCAAAGCCGGCTTTGGCGAGATGGCCGGCTTCCTCACCGCGTGGAACCTGTGGGTCTACGCCGTGATCGTCACCGGCGCCATCATGTTCGTGATCCCCACGGACCTGTCCTACATGCTGGGCCCCCGGGCCGCATGGCTTCCGGCGAGCAAGGGCGCAACGCTGGCACTTCTGGGCAGCGTCATGCTGGGGATCACGCTGGTGGCGATCCACGGCCTGGACATCGGTAAGTGGCTGCACAACATCGGCAGCGTCATGATTCTTCTGGCGTACGTCATCCTGCTCGGGCTGCCGGTCTGGGCGCTCTGGCGCGGCGCCATCCGCCACTTCGAGCCGATCCCCTGGCAGTGGCCCCAGCTCGACTGGTTCGGCCTGGCCATCTTCGGGCAGATGACCACGGGAGCGCTCAGCGGCTTCGAATACGTCGCCATCCTGGCGGGCGAGTGCCGCAGCGCGGCGCGCACGATCGGCCAGTCGGTCATCATCTCCGCGCCGATCATTGCGCTCATGTTCATTCTGGGCACGAGTTCCGTGCTGGCGTTTGTCGGGACGCAGCCCATCAACGTGATCGGCCCCATCCCGCAGACCATGCGGCTGGCGTTCGGCTCAACGGGCGTGGCCGCCTGGGCCGCGCCCTTCGCCATCTGCCTGTTGATCGCGCGGGCCATTGCCGGCTCCAGCCTGATCTTCACCGGCCTCACCCGCCTGCCCATGACCGCGGGCTGGGACCACCTCGTGCCGGGCTGGTTTACCCGGATGCATCCCAAGTGGCGGACGCCGGTGAACTCCATCCTGTTCGTGGCGGCGCTGGTCATGCTGCTGGTTCTCCTCAGCATGCTGGGCGTGCGCGAGCAGGAGGCCAGCCAGTTGCTGGCGATGTCGTCGGTGGTCCACTATGCCATCGCGTACATCGCCCTGTTTGCGCTGCCGGTGTTCGGGAATCGCGCCCTCCGCGCCAGGCTGCCGGGATGGGTAAAGGTGGTATCGGCCGGCGGTTTTGCGGCGAGCCTGGTGTCGCTGCTGATCGCGGCTTATCCCATCGTGGACGTGGCCAGCAAGCCGGAGTACGCCGCCAAGATCTGCGGGATCGTGGTGTTGGCGAATATGACCGGCGTGATCATCTATCGTGGCGGCCGGAGGCGTCGGTAGAGCAGCGTAATATTTGACAATAGACGTGGGGCGGGCAATCCTGCCCGCAGCCGGCTTTCAGCCGGCTGGACCCGCTGGAAAGCGGGTCCGCGGCCAGAATGGCTGCCCCACATCGGGTTGGGCAGCACCAGCGGCCAGCGGCCGGGAATTCAGAAGTTAAACCGCAGGGCCAGCTGGAACTGGCGGTTGGTCCCCGACCCGACCTGGTTGGACACCGTGGAGGTGAGCGCTCCGAAGGTGCCGCCGGCCGCGCTCTGGGTGTATGGCTGGCCGGGCTGGAGGATGCCGGTGGCGTCGTTCAGGCGCGGCGTGCCGCCGCCCGGCGCCGCGAATACCGGGCTGTTCATCAAGTTATAGCACTCCGCCCGGAATTCAAAGTACTTGGTTTCCGTGACCGGGATCTTCTTGGACATGGTGAGGTCCAACTGGCCGATGCTCGGACCGCGCAGGGCATCGCGGCCCAGGTTGCCATAGGTGCCCGGCTGCGGAACCGCGAACGCCGCGGGGTTGATGAAAAACGTCCCGTTGCTAACGTAGTAGGGATTGACTCCCGGCACTACGTCGGGCCGGCGCACGTTGCGGCTGGCGCCGCCGCCGGGAACGTTGACGACCGGAGTGGTCATCACCACGCCGCCGGTGACCACTGGGGATGCGCTGATCGCGCCCGTCACGTTATTGCGGTAGACGATGTCGGGCCGCACGATCTCGACGTCCAGAGGCAGGCCGGTACGGGCGTTGAAGAGAGTTCCGATCTGCCATCCGCCCAGGATCGCCCTGGCGACCCGGTTGGCGCCGGCTCCCTGCTGCTTGCCGGCCCCGTAAGGCACTTCGTACAGCGCGCTGGCGTTGAAACTCTGGCGCACGTCGGAGATGTTGTCGCCGTGCTCCGACGTGAAGCTGTAGTTGTTGGAGGACGTCCGGGCGTCCTTGGAGCCGTTACTGTCTCCGATACTGTGCGACCACATGTATTGCGAGCCCAGCGTGAATCCACGGGAAAAACGCCGGTTGAAGAGGACCTGCAAGCCGTTGAAGTTGTCGCGTCCGCCGCTGGTCTTGGTGTCGATCTCCGCGAACCGGTTGGTGACCGTGGTTCCGTTGACCACGCTGAACTCTCGAACCGCCGACCCCACCCCGGTTGTGGGATCCATGACGACGCCGGTGATCCGGTTGGTGATGCCGCGCACGAAGAGGTTTCGCCCCTGGCTGCCGACATACGCCACCGTCAGCAGCGCATTGGCCGGAAGCTGCTGCTGGACGGAAGCGGAGTACTGCAGGATCTGCTCCGGAATCTTGTAGTCCGGAAGATAGGCCCGGGGCTGGAATTGCAGGTTGGGGTCGTTGATGTTGTAATTGGACAGAAAAGTATCCGGTGTCACCGGATAGGTCAGCAGCGGCCCGCTGGTAATGGTCCGATTGATCCGATCGTTGGACGCCGGTTGGGTTTGGCCTTCAGTCAGGCCCGGACCATAGTAGTAACCGCTCCCGATGCGAAACACGGTCTTGTTCGCTAACTTCTCCGGCGCCCATGCGAACCCCAGGCGCGGCCCGAAGTTCGTGGTCTTCATCGTGTACCAGTCTTTGGTGTAATTCGGAATGAGAGTACCGGTCGGGACGTCGAACCAGACGACCTTATCGTTGGATTCGTGCAAGGGACTGTAGTATTCGTAGCGCAAGCCGTAGCTCATGGTGAAGTCAGGCCGGATTTTCCATTCGTCCTGCACGTAACCGATGTAGAACACCTGGTGCAGCAGCGTAAACCCCGACTTGCCGGTAAAGGGGCTCAGGGCCGTGGTATCGCCGTTGAATGCGACCTGCGACGGCGCATCGGCCAGGAAGGCCTGGATATTGGCGAAGCTATAGGTAGTGCCTCCATCGAACGCGGTCTTCAGATGTTCGGGCCGGATTTCGACGCCGAACTTCAGGTTGTGACTCCCGCGAATCCAGGTCAGGTTGTCGATGAACGACAGGGAGTAATTGGTGTACGGCGCGGCGCGGCCGTTGAGCGCGCTCGAGAGCTTCAACTGGCCGGTCGGAGAAGCGATCCCCACGGAGCCTTGCTGTCCCCCCGTGCCGCCCAGCGACACCACCCCGGAGAGACTGACGGTCACGCCGCTCAGGTCCAGCCCCGGCACGTTCGGAGCGCTGGCATATACCCGGGTCTTGGGCGCGTTGAGACCGAACTTGATCTCGTTGAGCAGGTTCGGTCTCAACACCTGATTCAGGGCCACCACCGAATTTTGCGGGACGGCGCCGTATATGATATCGCTGCCAGTGGAGTTGGCCGTCACCAAGCCATAGCCCTGATCGCGCTGATAGCGGGCGTACATCCTGTTCCGGTCGTTGATGACGTAGTCGAAACGGACGTTCCCGGAATACTCGTCGATGGAACCGGGTTCCTGGACGTTGACCACCTCGAACAACGGGTTTGCGGAGGCGAACTGCCCCACCGGGAATGCCTGCAGCAACGGCCTTACGGCGGCATTCATACAAGTAGGCGCCGCTTGCTGCGGAGTGCCCGGGGGACAATCGGGAAGCGCGCGAACCGCGGCGCTGGGCGTCGATTCGATAAACGGCGAGGTGGTCCTCTGCTTCAGCGTTTCAAAGCCCGCGAAGAAGAAGAGCTTGTTCTGGACGATGGGGCCGCCCACCGAGCCGCCGAATTGATTCAAGCGCAGTATCGAAGGACTGGCGCCGTCGAAGAAATTGCGGGCATCCAGCGCGTCGTTCCGGAAATACTCGAACACGTTGCCGTGCAGGGCGTTGCCGCCGCTCTTGGTAATGACGCTGATCTGCCCGCCGGTCCCCGTCCCGAATTCCGCCGGATAGTTGTTCGACTCCACGCGGAACTCCTGCACATTCTCCATGCTGGCCTGCAACCGGAATGGGCCGGGGATCTCGCCGTTGAAGTCGCTGGGGTTGTTGCTGATGATGCCGCCCCCTTCGATGCCGTCGTAGCGGATGGCGTTCTCCTCGTACGAACGGCCGTTGAAGCGCATGTCGTCGAAGGTTCCCGCTCCGAAGTTGACCGCGCCCGGCGTCATCAGGTAAAGCTGCGAGATCTGCCGGCCGTTGATGGGGAGTTGCGCGACTTCCCGCTCGCTGACGTTGCCGGATATGGCGGAGGAACTGGTATCGACGACCACCAGATCGCCGCCGGACACGTTGACTTCGGTGGTCACGGCGGCAGGCTGCAAGGTGATGTTCAAGGTCCGCTCCTGTCCAACCTGGAGCGTTACGCCGCGGTACTCCGCCGGCGCCATGCCGTTGGCTTCGGCCGTTATCGTGTAGGTGGACGGCCCCAACTGCGCCGCAATGTAGACCCCTTGATCGCTGGTCGTGATCTTGCGGGCCTGCCCGGTCTTTTCGTTCTTCACCGTGATCGCTGAGTTCGGAACCACGGCGTTCGAGGCGTCCGTGATGGTGCCGGTAATGCGTCCCGTGTCGATCTGGGCGCGCACCGCGGGCAGCATCAGGGCGCTTACGGTGATATATCGCAAGAGTCGAGTGATCATAAATATCCGCGTGTGAGAAACCAAGCTACATTGTCAACCGTTACGATGCGATGACAGTTTCGTGAAGGAATGGCGGCTGTTGTGGCGCACCACACCGCGGCTCGGAAGCTCCGCAGCAATGCCGGCGAGATTTTTCTTGACAACCCGGCCGTATTACTGTATTAAATCAATTAGTACAGTGGATTTCAGGATTGGCACGAGCGACGGTGTTCCGATCTACATCCAGATCGTGGAGCAGATCAAGAGGAGTATCGCGCTGGGCCGGCTGAAGCCGGAGGAAGGGCTGCCGTCGGTGCGGCAACTCGCGCTCGATCTGACGATCAACCCCAACACGGTGGCCCGGGCATACCTCGAACTCGAACACCAGGGCGTGATCTACAAGCGCCAGGGGCAGGGCACCTTCGTAAGCCCCCAGGCCGTGGAGGTCTCGCGCCGCGAGCGGCACAAGATCGTCAGCGCCCTGTTCGAAAAGGCCGTCATCGAGGCGGTGAACTCCGGGATGGCGGGCGCCGAGATCGAGGAAATTTACCAGCAATTGACACACCGCTACAAATTGGAGGCCCGATGAATGCCATTGAAGCGCAACAGCTCACCCGCGTTTTCGGGAGCGTGCGCGCCGTCGATTCCGCTACTCTCGACGTCGCGCAAGGTACGGTCTTCGGCCTGCTTGGCCCCAACGGGGCGGGCAAGTCCACACTGCTGAAGCTGCTCGCCGGCCATCTGCGGCCGACCTCGGGAGCGGCGTCGGTGCTCGGCCAACCCGTGGCCAAGCGGGATGCGTCGCTTTGGCTGCGCCTGGGGTATGTGGCGCAGGCGCGCTATCTCCCCGGCTGGATGACGGCCGCCGAGTGCCTGCGGTTCGCCAAGGCATTCCGCCCGCAGTGGGACGACGCGAAGGTGGCGCACCTCACCAGCCGCCTGGAACTGCCGTTGAGCGCGAAGGTCAACGACTTGTCGCGAGGACATTACGTGCGGCTGCAGATCGCACTCGCCATGGCGCACAATCCCGAGCTGATTCTCCTCGACGAGCCGACGTCCGGTCTCGATCCGGTGGGACGCCACGAGCTGCTGGGACTGCTGATCGAGGAGATCGGACAACGAGCCTGCACGGTGGTCTTCTCCTCCCACCTGGTGGAGGACATCGAGCGCATGGCCGACACCGTGGCGATCATGGACGCGGGCAAGATCCTCGCCTGCGGGCCGGTGGACGCGATCAAAAGCTCGCGTCGCCGCATCGAATTCTCGCACCAGATCGCGGATGCGGATTTGTCGGAGGTGCCGGGACTGATCGCCGTGAAACGGGAGCCTCGCGCGACGGTGGCGGTGACCAGCGAGCCGGAGAACGCGATCCGGTTCCTGCAATCGCGCGGAGCGGCGGATGCCACCATGGTCGCGAACTCCCTGGAACAAACCTTTTTCGATTACGTCAACAGGAGGCCGGAATGATCCGCGAACTGCTTTGGAAGGAATGGCGGGAGAACCGATGGAAGTACGCCGCGTTGTGGCTGGTGTTCAACGCGCCCGTCCTGATTCTGACTTTGCTGATCGGACTGATTCCGGCGGTGCGAACGCCGTTCGCCGATCTGAGCGACAAGACCTTTATGAAGTATCTTCCGCTCCCGCTGGGCGAGGGCTTCCTGGTGGTGTCGGTCTTTCTGTTGGCGACCGCGTTCGTGGCGGCCGCGACCTTCCGTCCGGAGCTGGAGGACAAGAGCGTGTTCTTCATGTTCGAACAACCGGTGTCGCGCAAGCGCTACGTGGCGGCCAAGCTTCTGTACGGCGCATTTCACGTGGCGCTGGCGGTGTGTTTCGCCATGCTGCTGGCTCCGGCGGCGGTTTACGCCATGATGCTGATCAGCGGCAAGGTGACGCTGGCCGGATCTTCCGCTGCCTTTGGCGCGATCCTGGGAGCGGCGGCGCGGGCCACACTCTGGTGCTCGCTGGTCTCGGTGGCCGCGTTCACCGGGTCGGCTTTGATTTCGGCGCTGGTTCCGCGATGGTGGCTGACCACCGCCTGCGCGATTCTGTTCGTCCTCCTGTTCGGCTACTTCGTCCTGGGGGACAACCGCTTCTTCGCGGGCGCCGGCTTCTTCGATTTCGTCCCAACGGACGGGAAAACGATGAACGTGTCGGCCGGCTTCGGGTCCGGTTCGGCTCAATGGTTGACCGTGAGCGACGTTTTTCCGATGCCCACTACGTTTGCGCCGTGGAAGCTCGTGCCGGTGCTGACGGCTACAGTGTTGATCGCGGTATTCTCGGCAGGCGTGGCGTTGGCCTACGAGCGCAAAGAGCTGAAGTGATGACGACGGAGGGGGTCGAGGTCAGGCAGGCGACGCCGGCGGATGTGGATCTCGTGGCGCCGCTGTTCGATGCGTATCGCCAGTTCTACCGCCTGCCGAGCGAGCCGGAGCGGGCACGGAATTTCCTGCGGGAGCGTCTGGAACGCGACCAGTCCGTGATCCTGATAGCCTTCGCGGATGGAGCCGCCATCGGGTTCACCCAATTGTATCCGAGCTTCTCGTCAGGCGCCATGGCGCGGATCTTCATCCTGAACGATCTGTTCGTGGCGCCGGAAGCGCGGCAGCGGGGAACCGGATCGGCGCTGCTCCAGGCCGCCGCCGGGTACGGACGGCGCAATGGCGCCATTCGGCTGGTGCTTTCGACGGAGCACACCAACACGACCGCGCAAGCCGTGTACGAGAGGATGGGCTGGGAGCGGGACACTGTTTTCCGCGTCTACCAACTGGCGCTGTGAGAAGGGATATCGCGGCGCCAACGTGCCTGCGGCAGTCCTGTTGACCTTCTGCGGCGCCGGCCCTGCACTGAAAGCGGGTCATGACCGTTACCGTCAGGAATAAAACGCCGCTCGTGGTGCCTCCCGCAGTGCGGCGCCAGGCGGGTCTCAAAAGCGGTGAAGAGCTTGAATTCAAAGTGTCGGGCCGGGTAATCACGATCCTTCCGACAACGCGGACTGACGACGAATACACGCCAGCGCAGCGGCGGACTATTGACCGCGGCATTGCCAAGAGCGAAAAAGATTACAGAGAGGGTCGCTCCTACGGCCCGTTTCAGACGCATGAGGAGTTCATCGCCTCCCTGCACGCGGAAGCAGCCAAACTGCGCAGAAAGAAAAAATGAACGCGCTGCGCACATGATTGTCTGCTTCTCGAAGCACTTCCTCCGGAACTATTTCAAAGCTCCTAAAGCGGTTCGGGAGGCTTTCGACAAGCAGTCGCGATTCTTGCTCCAAGATCTACATCACCCCCAAATAAGGCATACGCAAATCCGCTTGCAGTTCTTGACGCCGGTCCTCCGCCCCGGGTACACTCTACATATCGAATAGAAAGCTTGCATTGCATAAATATGCAATGTGTGGACGGGCGTTCCGGGCCCGTCCAACGGGAGGTCCGTATGAAAAGTTTCGTGCTCCTGCTGCCGGCGATGGCAGCGCTCCTCTCCGCGCAAGAGTTTCGCGGCACGTTGATGGGCAGGGTCACCGATCCGTCGGGGTTGGGCGTGCCCAATGCCAAAATCGCCGCTACCAAGACCGACACCAATACGCGCTCGGAAACGGTCACTGGGATCGACGGCAACTACACCCTGCCGTTCCTCGCGCCGGGGCCGTACGAGGTGACCGCCGACGCCCCCGGATTCAAGAAATACGTGCGCTCGGGGATCGAAATCGGAACCAATGAACGCATCGCCGTGGACGTCCAGCTTCAGGTCGGCAGCGCCGCCGAATCGGTCACCGTGAGCGGCGACGCGCCGCTGCTCAATACCGTGACGGCATCCGCCGGGCAGGTCATCACCACCCGCGAAGTCGAGAACCTGCCCATGAACGGAAACACGCCGCTGGCCCTGGCGCGCAATGCGCTCGGCGTCATTCCCAAGCAGAAACACCTGCTCAACGAGGTGAAGCCCTACGACACCGCGAGCGCGGTGGATATCTCGCTGGGCGGCGCCAATTCCGGCTCCAACGAATACCTGCTGGACGGAGTGCCGAACATGAGCAGCGCCGCGCGCGCCGGGGGGTTCAGCCCCTCGATGGAGGCCGTGGACGAAGTCAAGGTCGAGCTGTACCAGGCCGACGCCGCGTATGGCGACACCCTGGGCGGCACCGTGAATGTCACCACCAAGAGCGGCACCAATGCGTACCACGGCGCGCTCTACGAGTTCAACCAGACCTCGGCGCTGGCGGCCAACCAGTTCTTCCTGAACGCCGTGGGGCAGCAACAGCCGGTCACGCGCTCCAACCAGTACGGCGGGACCATCGGCGGGCCGGTCCGCGTGCCGAAGGTGTTCAACGGAAAGGACAAATTCTTCTTCTTTCTGGCTTACGAGGGCTTCAAAGATTCGAGCCCCGGCGTGAGCACCACCGCGGTGCCCACCGTAGCCGAACGCGGCGGGGACTTTTCCGCGCTGCTGGCGGCGGGCTCGGGCTTCCAGCTTTACGATCCGGCCACCGCGGTGTTGAGCGGCGGCAAGATCACGCGACAGACGTTTCCGGGCAACATCATACCGGCCAGCCGCATCAACTCCATCGCCAAGGCTTACCTGCAATACTTCCCGGCGCCCAACCAGCCGGGCAAGGCCGACGGCGAAAACAATTATGTGGTTCCGAACCCCAGCCTCAACAACTTCGCATCGTGGGTGGGGCGCACGGACACCAACATCGGCTCGCGGGACAAGCTGTTCTTCACCCTGCACGAGAGTTCCTACACCAATGCCACGGCGGACATCTTCCAGAACATCTCGACCGGCCAGTACAGCGGGTTGGACCTGTGGGGCGGGATTCTGGACGACGTTCACATGTTCTCTCCGACCCTCGTGCTGGACACGCGGCTGGGCTTCACGCGGAGCGTTTCGAACAGCTACATCAAGAGCGCCGGCTTCGACCCCACGCAGCTCGGATTTCCGGGCTACATGGCGTCGTATTCGCTCCGCGAAGCCATGCCGCGCGTTTCCTTCTCGGATGCCTACGCGGGCCTGAGCACCTCTCCCGGAAGCATCACACCGTTCACCTCGTGGCAATGGTTCACCAGCGCGACCAAGGTGCTGGGCCGCCACAGCCTGAAGGCAGGCTTCGATTTCCGGCGGTACGACGCCAACAGCCTGAGCCCGGGCTACTCGGCGGGAACGTTCACGTTCGGCACCAATTGGATCACCGCCGGCACGGGCGCCGCGGCTCCGGCGTTCGGCGGATCGATGGCGACGTTCCTGATGGGGCTGCCCACGGCCGGCCAGTTCGATGTCAACACGGCCTTCGCGTATCGCAGCTACCTTTTCGGATACTTCCTCCAGGACGACTGGCGGGTGAAGCCTGACCTGACGATCAACGTCGGCATCCGCATCGAGCACGAAACCCCCATCGTGGAGCGCTACGACCACGTCGTCAACGGGTTCAATCCGGCTGCCGTCAACTCGGTGGCGCAAGCCGCGGCCGCGGCCTACGCCAGGAGCCCCATCGCACAGCTTCCGGCGAGCGCGTTCTCGGCGCTGGGCGGGCTGACGTTCGCCAATTCGTCCGACCGCTCGGGCTACTCGCTGCCGGCGTTCTTCCCCAGCCCGCGCCTGGGCGTCAGCTGGTCGCCTGAAGCGTTCCGCGGCAAGACCGTGTTGCGCGGCGGCTTCGGCGTATTCAACAACAGCATCGGCGCGTACCTGACGGGCCCCACCACGGGCTTCAGCCAGACCACCTCGCTGGTGCCCACCAACGACAGTTACGTGACGCCCTACGCCACGCTGAGCAACCCCTATCCGGCGGGCATCCTGACGCCCGTGGGCGCGGCCAACGGCATCAACTCCAACCTGGGCAACAGCATCAGCTATTACACCTCGAACATCACCAACCCGTACAGCGCCCGCTGGAACTTCGACATCCAGCAGCAGGTCGGCAAGGACATGATGCTGCAGGTCGGCTATGTCGGCAATAAGCAGGTGCACGGCACGCTGAGCAACGCCGTCTCGTCGACGCCGCTGCTGCCGTTCCTGAGCCGCTCTCCCTTCCGCGACCAGGCCACCATCAACGCTCTGGGCGCGGTGGTGGCCAACCCGTTCGCCAACCTGCTGCCCGGCACTTCTCTGAACGGCGGGACCGTCTCCGTGTCCACGCTGCTCCAGCAGTATCCGCAGTTCACCGGCGTGACGCAGAGCAACAGCAATCCCGCCTGGGGAACCTTTAACGAGCTGAGCGTCATGTTCCAGAAGCGTTTCTCCAAAGGCCTGCAAGCGACCGTGAACTACCAGCACTCGAAGCAGTTGAACTCGTATCAGAACAACGCGGGCGACCCCCGGCTCTCCTACGGCCTGACGTCCGGCGACTATCCCGACCACTTCGTGATCGCTGGCAGCTACGAGCTTCCGTTCGGCCACGGCCAGAAGCTCCTGGGCGGCATCAGCCGGCCGGTGGACCTGGCGATCGGCGGGTGGATTCTGAACAGCGTGTACACCTGGGAGAGCGGCGGCGCGCTTTCGTGGGGCAACGTCCTGTACCTGGGCGGCCCCGTGAACATGCAGCCGCGCGACCTGGCGCAGGCGTTCGACACCACGCGATTCGACCGCGTCTCGGCGGACCAGCTCAGCCAGAACTACCGCACGTTTCCGCAGATGTTCAACAACCTGCGTTCGGATGCGGCCAACAACGTGGACCTGTCGCTGCTGAAGAACTTCCACGTGACCGAGAAGATCTACGCGCAGCTGCGCTTCGAGACTTTCAACAGCTTCAACCGGACGGAGTTCGCGGCGCCCAACGTGAGCCCAACGTCGTCCGCCTTCGGCACGATCACCGGCCAGGCCAACACACCGCGGCAGGTTCAGATGGGACTGAAGCTGAAGTTCTGAGCAGGCCTACCGCGCGGGTTTCATGAGCCCCTGCACGGCGAGCCAGTCGCCGAACAGGTCGATCCAGTGGTTGACCGGCAAGCCGTGCGGGACCATGCCGAAGCCGTGGCCGCCTTTGGAGAACAGGTGCAGCTCCACCGGCAGGCCCGCCGCTTTCCAGTCGGAACACAGTTTTACGCTCGAGGCCGAGCCCGCGCGGTCGTCGTTGGCTGCGAGGATGAACAATCCGGGGGCGTCGGAGGGAATCGACTTGCCTTCGAGGCTGCCGCCGTAGACCGGCGCGGCAAAATTGGGGCGGCTGTCCGGGTCGTGCTCCATCACGACTCCCATGGTGACCTGGCCTCCGGCGGAGAAGCCCAGGATGCCGATCCGGTCCGGCGCGATTCCCCACTCCGCGGCGTGCTGCCGCACGACTTTCACGGCCTGACGGCCGTCGGCGTAGGCCAGCGGGCGAACGTCATTCATCGGCGGATTGCCGGCGCGCCCGGCGGCAGGGGTGGCAGGCCGCTGGAACTCCTCCTCCGAGGCCGGGGTTTCGCTCAGCCGGTACTTCAACACGAACGCCGCCACACCGTGAGCCGCGAGCCAGTCGGCCACGTCGGTCCCCTCGGTGTGCCAGGAAAGAAACCGGAATCCTCCGCCTGGACAGACCACCACCGCGGTTCCGCCGGCGGTCGAACGGTCCGGCAGAAAGGCGGTGAGGGTCGGGGTGGTGACGTTGCGAACCCTGACCTGCTTGGACCCCGGGTCCGTGTATTCCACTTCCTTCTGGGTCCAGTTCTCCGACCCCGGCGGCGTGGACGGCCAGACTTGGATCACCTTTTGCTGCGCGGCCGCCGCCAGCGGCAACCCGAGCAGGACCCCCATCAGCAGGGCCGGCCGGGCGATCTTGGAAGCATCCTGGATCGACATGCCCAGAGTTTATCAGAACAGTGATACGCTGATTTCATCTTCCGGGCGTAACTTTATGAGACTCAGAATTTCGTTCCTGCTTCTGACCCTTGCCGGCGCTACCGCGGCGCTGGCGGATGTCAAACCTTCCGCGCTCTTCAGCGATCACATGGTGCTGCAAGGCGGCATGAGGGTTCCCGTGTGGGGCACTGCCGCTCCCGGCGAGCGCGTCACCGTGACGCTCAATGAACAGAGACAGTCCGCGACCGCCTCGGCGGATGGCAAATGGATGGTCCGCCTGAATAACCTCGCGCCCGGCGGCCCGTTTCAGATGACCATCGCGGGGAGCAACACCATCACCATCAGCGACGTTCTGGTGGGCGAAGTGTGGCTCGGCTCCGGCCAGTCCAACATGGCCTTCACGGTCTCGAAGAAAAAGGCTTCCTACGCCGGCCTGATCAACGAGGAGCAGGAGATCGCCGCGGCCAATTACCCCACCATCCGGATGTTCACGGGCAAGAGCGCCAAGACTTACGAGCCGCAAACCGAAATCCAGGGCGAGTGGCAGATCTGCAGCCCGGAAAATGTTCCGGGTTTCTCGGCGGTGGGCTATCTGTTTGCGCGCGACCTGCAACGGGAGATCCACCAGCCGGTCGGTTTCTTGACGCTGGCCTTCGGCGCCAGCACGGCGGAATCCTGGATTCGCCGCGAGACCCTGGCGGCCGATCCGCTGTTGAGGCCCATGCTCGACCATTTCGATGCGGCCGTGCGGTTCTATCGCACCAGTCCCGATGCTCCCGCCAGCCAGGCGCCGCAGCCACCGCAAACCATCAACGCCCGCCCCGGCGCGCCTCCTCAGCGGCAGCGAGATCCGGTGCAGGATCAGCACAATCCGATCGTCCTGTTCAACGGCATGATCAACCCCGTGATCCCGTATGCCATGCGCGGCGTGGTGTGGTACCAGGGCGAATCCATCGTCGGCGGCGATGAAGGCGTCACCAATTACGGCCACGTTCAAAACGCGCTGGTCGAGGACTGGCGCAAGCTCTGGGGCCAGGGCGATTTCCCCTTCTTCGTGGTGCAACTGCCGGCGCTCGACAACATCAGCAACAACCCACGCGTTCGCGAGGGACAGGCCGCCGTGCTCTCTCTGCCCAAGACGGGCATGGCCGTCACCATCGATATCGGCGATCCCAAGGACGTCCATCCGCACAACAAGGCGCCCTTGGGAGAGCGCCTGACGCTCCTGGCGCTCGCCAAGGCCTACGGCCGCGCCGTCGAATATTGCGGACCGGTGTACGACTCGATGAAGATCGATGGCAGCAAGATCCAGGTGAAGTTCACCCACCCAGGAGGCGGCCTGGTCGCCAAGGACGGCCCTCTGAAGTGGTTCACCATCGCGGGCGCCGATCGTAAGTTCATACCCGGCGATGCCCGGATCGAGGGCGACACCGTGGTGGTGAGCAATGCCCAGCTCACGATGCCGCAGGCCGTCCGTTACGCCTGGGAAAACTATCCGGAAGGCTGCAACCTTTATAATGCCGCCGGTCTTCCCGCCGCTCCGTTCCGCACGGACAAGTGGTGAGCGCCGCTACAGCGTCTTCTGGTCGGCCTTCGGCAATTCGGTGTCCTTCACGCCATTGCACTGGCGAACGCTGAAGTCCGCGACGTTGTGGAGCGCGAATAGCGGCTCGCCGGCGACCTGCGGGACCTTGATACGGAAGAAGTCCGCGTCCTGGACGTCGTCCAGCACGAAGGCCGGGCGCAGATCCTCCTTGGCGGCCTGGATCTGGATGTTGTCGAACTGGATGCCTTTCACGTGGCGGACATAGAATCCGTGGGAAGGCATGCTGCGCTGCGGGGGCGGCGGGCCGGCGGCGCCGCGTCCCGGCTGCTGCGGAGGCGCTCCGCCTCTGGCCGCTCCGGCGCGGCCCTGTCCTTCGGGAACGAAGCCGCCGGCGGCCGCGCGCCCGTTGCCCTGCCGAGGGGGCGCGGTGAACATGGTGGGCTCGGGATACACGTCTTCGTACTCAGGCGGTTGATAGGCCGCATCCTCTTTGGTTCCGCCGCCCTGGTGCAGCACCTGGATGTTGCTGATCTTCACGTCTTCAATCAGGTGGCCTGGAACGCCGCTGATGATGGACCCCAGCCGCGACGCGGAGTTGGAGCACACCACGTTGCTGATGATGATGCGCTTGAGGGTGCCGATGGCCGTGCCCTCGGGCGCGCGCATGCGCCGGCCCAGGCGCAGGAAGATGGGCGCGCTGACGATGTCGCGCATCGAAAGATTGGTCACCGTCACATCTTCCAGGATCGCGCCATCGACGGATTCGAGCGCCAGCCCCTGGCAGCCTTCGAAGACGCAGTTAGAGATGGTGATGTTGCGGAAGCCGCCGTCGGATTCCGTCCCGAACTTGATGCGGCCGGTGTGCGACACGCGGACCTCCGGCCCGAACTTCTTGTACGTGCCATCCAACAGCGTGCCTTCTTCCCAACAGCCGCTCACGTAGCAGTTGGTGATGGTCACGAATTCCACCTGCTTGGCGGTGCCCAGCGCGTGGTCGGCCTTCAGGCAGATTCCGTCGTCCCACGGCGAGTTCACGTAGCAGTTGGAGATGCGCACGTTGCGGCAGCAGTCCACGTCCATGCCGTCGCGGTTGGTATCGATCTTCAGGTTGTCGATGGTGAGGTTGTCGATTCCGGTGGCCAGGATGCCGAAATGTCCGCCGTGCAGGATGGAAAAATCGCGCAGCAGCACGTCGTGGCAATTCTTCAGCGAGATCGACTTGTTGCCCACGCCGGGGATCTCCGCGCCCTGGCCGCGGCTCAGCCCTTTGCCCCAGATGCGCCCGGTGCCGACGATGGCGATATTGCCGAGGTCCTCTCCCCAGATCAGGCTGTTGTGAAAGTGGCTGTGGCCGAAATCCTGGAACTTGTCCCACTGGTTCGGCTCGGCGTGGTCGAACCCGCCGCCGGCGCCGGGACCCGGCGGGTCTGCGGCGACGATGGTGGCGCCCGGGTCCAGCGCCAGCGTGATGTTGCTCTTCAGATGGATGGAATAGCTGAGGTAGTTGCCGGCGGGGAAGAAGACGGTTCCGCCGCCCGCGACGCTGGCTGCGTCGATCGCCTTGTTGATGGCCGCGGTGTCGAGTGTTTTGCCGTCGCCGGTTGCGCCGAACGCCTTCACGTCGATGCCATCCGCCGCCGGCGGGGCGGCATGCGCCACGCCGCGCCCCGCCTGGAGAGCCAACGCCGCTCCAGCGAGGCTCCCACCCGCGCGCTTCAAGAACGATCTTCGCAGACTGGTTTGGTTCGACATAGGATTCTCCAGGACGATGTTAACCAGAGTATAGCGAGTTGCGGCGAGGGCAGAACCGGCCGGGCGCAGCCGTGTGTTTTCGCACGGTAGCAGCGGCCAAACGGCGATATGATTTTTGCCTTGGCATAGGAGGGATGTCATGGGTTCTGATCTAATCGACGCCGCGGTCAAGGCCATCAAGATCATCACCAAGCCGGCGCGTGATCTCGCTCCGGCGGAGGCATTCGAGTTGCTCATGTCGCTGGTCTCCAGCGGAGAAATCACGTTGGCGGAGGAGGTCAACAGCTACAAGGCCGGGCAACAGATCAAGGTCCGGACATCCATTGCCGGTGTCGATTACCTCCAGGCGTTGCCTAAGAACAGGGGTTCTAACGGATCTGCCGGCGCTGTCCGGACAAGGTTCTTTTATCCCACAGCGCCATTCGCCGTCGTCCTTCACCGTCTGGCGCTACGGCTCCGCGACAGTTGGGGCGCCACGCAGATTGTGTGGGGCGGGATCGGGGCCGGCTCGGGAAGCCACTCGCTGGACTGCCACATGATCGGCACCTGTGTCGATTTCTACGGCGCGGCCACGCGCAAGGGCAATTTCGATGTGCGGCAGGACTGGTTCTTGCGGCCGATGTTTCGCAAGGACGGCAAGCGCCATCCGATGGACCCGAACGATAACGAATCGGAGCAAAGCAGGCGCGCTAATAAGAGCCGATGGTCCGGTACCGCCTTCTGTGGAGGCTCTAATAAAGTAGTGCCTCCCCAGTCTGGACACGTTTCGAACTTTTGCCACCCAATTGGCAGGGTGATGGAACCCATGGACGGATTTTGGTTTCATCATCATCGACGCAACGGGCCGAGCTGTATCCCTCGGGGGTATATAGGGTGCCGCTGCATAACAACATCGTGTTGGGGTCAATCTTTCAGCTCCGCGATGCGCGAGCACGGCAACCTCACGCGGGGTAGATATGTCCTGGACAAAGGTGTGACGCCGGTGGAAGAAAGGACACCCTCGACCGAAACCGGCCATGTAAATCCCGACTCGCACGGAACGTTCGATTTCTTCCCAATGCCCACGGTTGGATCGGACATTTCTCCGGCTCTCACGGTGTATTTTGCTAATCGGAAGAAGGGACACCTATCAACACCGCAAAACGGTTTTCCGACGCGAGCCCTTATCGGAGCGCTGTACGGAGTGCAGGGGCCGGCGCATAGCGCAACATGCTCTTCTCGACTCACGGATCCAGCGAGTTCAGGTCCGCGAGGTAGATGTTAGAGGCCATGTCGTTGCGTTCGAACAGAATGCGATCCCCTTTGGGAGACCAGGAGGTATAACCAACGAATCCGGATTGCGTGGTGAAGTGAGTAAGTTGCTCGACCTTTTCGGTCGAAAGGGATATCCAATAAACATTCCACACGCCATCACGAAGCCCCGCGAATACGATGCGGTCGCTATCGGGCGCCCAGTCGTAAGCGTAGTATTGGGTAAATTCGCTGGCTACGGTTCTGATCTCGCCTCCGCCGGAGGGGATCACCACCACGGTGGTGCGTCCCTGCTTGCGTTCTTCCGCAGCGATCCAGCGGCCGTCGGGCGACCAGCAGGGAAACCCGATGCTACGGGAGGCGGGGGTGAGGGTACGCACGGCAGAACCATGTAGTGGGGTGGTCACCACTTGTAACCCCTCCGGCGTGCTGACATGCGCGGTCACCATGGTTCCATCGGAAGAAAGTCGGAGGCCATCGGCATTTTTCAAATCCAACGCCAGATTCACTCGCTCGGGCTTCCCCTGGAGAGGTGTAATCCAGTAGCTCGGCTCGCCATTCCACTGGGTCTGGTAGGCCAGGGTCAATTCCTTTCCCACCCACTGCGGCCTGCCGGCATTTTGATTGGCTGTCGTGATGGCTACCGGCGAAGAACCATCGGCGTTGGCGACGTAGATTACCCCCATGCGGTCCGCCTGCACCGAATTCCAAGCGATCTTGGAACCGTCGGATGAAAAATGAGCGCTGAGATTGCGGTAGCTCCGGTCGCGGAACAATGGAGCAGGCTCGCCGGAAGCCACGCCGCGGGCGTCTACGGTGACCGACCAGATGGCGCTTTCGCCCGTGCGCCGGCTAAAGGCGATTCGCGCCCCATCGCTGCTCAGGGTGAGGTTCTCGGCATAGGCGCCCTCCAAGGGAATTAAGGGCTCGGCGCTTTTGATCTTCCAGTCCGCGCCGGTTTTGGCACGCCAGATCCCCGGAACTCTAGCGGCATAGTCCGCGAAATTAAGATCGCGGGCGTCCGGCGAGAAGACCGGGAATCGGGGAACTGCGCCAACCGCGAGATTGTACAGCGCGCGGGACTCCACATCCACGACCCACAAGCCGGAACGGTCGGAACGAAGCGAACCCGGAGATGCGGATGCAAATACCACGTGCCTGCCGTCGGCCAGCCAGCGCGGGGAGGAAGGATTGAAAGGAGGCGCTTTTGGATCGGTCAAGGGCCGCGCTGGACCACCGGCCGGGTCAACGAGCGCCAGAATCGAGCCGGTGTCCACCGGCGTTCCCTCTCCCCCGGGATTCAGGTTGGGACCGAACTCCCGAATCACCAGCTTGCGGCTGTCGGGCGACCACTGCGGCGAATCGCCGGTATCGCTGACATATCGTCTGGGACCGCCTGAGGCGGGGATAATTCTGATTCCACCGTGCAGCCTGGAAACGTACGCCAGGTATTGCCCATCGGGACTCCATGCGGGTTGAATATTTTCCTGACCATCCGACGTGACTTGGCGTTCTGCTCCGTCCGGGGCGAGCGACCGGATATAGACTTCGAATTGGCCGCTTCGGTTGGAGCTGTAGGCAACCTGGCTGCCGTCGGGCGAGAACGACGGCCACAAGTCGGCAGCCGGAGATCTCGTAATCTGACGGATCGCAACGACTCTCCGGTTGGATGAAGAGGAGCGCTTTGCCAGCCAGACCCCTCCCAGGATCACGGCCACCGACGCGGCGGCAATGACGGCTACCGGACGCCAGGAAAACCTCCTCACAGGAGGAGGTGCTAGTGCTGGAGGCGGCTCCGAAGCGGCTGGGAGCGGGTCCGCCATCTCGGTCACATGCCCTGTAAAACGGTATCCAACCGTCGGAATGGTTTCGATGAACCGCGGGTGCTTGGGATCGTCCTCGAGCGCCTTGCGGATCTGCGTGACGGCGCGGGTCAAAGCGTTGTCCGTGACGGCTACTTCTTCCCACACGACCCGTAGAATCTCGTCTTTGGAAACCACGCGGCTGCGGTTCTCGATCAAAAACTGCAGCAGACGAAAAGACTTCGGCTCGAGCGAGCGCTTCTCCCCATTCGCCGTAAGCCGGAGATTTAAAGGATCTAAAACGAACCCATCGAACCGGTAAAGACGCTGGGGCAACTCCATCATCCGTTTCATCATTGGCCTGCTGGAAAGGCTCAGGCCGGGATCACGACTTGCCAGGCGCCGCAACCGCATTGTCATCTCATGACAACGAAGACTACGGCTCTCAGCCTTCTCATCATAATGGCGCCCGTGTTGCCATGCAATGCCCGCTCTCCACAGTCGGGTGCATCGGTCCGCCTGGCCGTAGTACACGGGCGGCCGGTGGTGGATCAAGTCAGAATCAACGGACGAGGGCCGTACCGGTTTCTCCTCGACACGGGCGCCCAGACCAACCAATTGCAAGCCGGATTGGTGCGGGAGTTGGGCCTGCGGGCGTCATTCCAGGTCGCACTTGACACGGCGGCAGGAACCATGCGGGTGAAAGGCGGGCGGGTGGATTCACTTTCGTTGGGAACAGCAGTTGCGATGAATCAGGAGTTTCTCTTTACCAGCCTCGATGAAGTCCACGCCCTGTTGCCCGAAATACAGGGAGTGGTGGGGCAGGAATTCCTGTCTCACTTTGATTACCTGCTCGATTTCGGCAATCACCGGATCCTCTTCGATGCCGAGCCGCCCGATGGGCTCCGGACACCGATTCGCCTCATTGACGGGCGCCCCGCAATCCAGACCAGCGAGGGAGAGCTGGTGCTCGATTCTGGGACCGACACGATGGTGCTTCATCGTGCCGGTCGTGGCGAATCCGGGCAGATCCGGACGGCGTCGGGGTTCGCCCCGGTCCACACCGTGCGCGGTCTGCGGATCACGATCGGCGATCGCGGCTTTCGCCCGGCGCTGGCGGAGTTCGCCCCGCTTTCTCCCCTGCGGGAAGATGGACAACTTCCCGCCTGCCTGTTCCGCGCAGTGTACCTCAGCCTCTCCGGCAAGTATGTGGTTCTTCTATAGTTCTGGCGCCATCACAAAAGCATCATCCGCCCGTCACGACTCGCCAAACGCTCTGTGGCTAATATGGCGCTGTGCATTACCAAATGCACATAAAGACAGAAGGGTAGGAGGAGATCATGAAAGCAATAGGAGCAGCCACAAAGTACACGTTACTCGTATGCGCGCTGACCGCCGCCGCGTACGCTCAGACCAACAACGGATGCAGCAACGGAACCATAACCGGCACATTCGTCTTCACCATTACGGGACAGATCCTGGCGCCCGCATCCGTAGCGGGACCCGTTTCCGGCGTGGCCATCACAACCTTCGACGGGGGAGGCAACCTCACGCAAACAGATCATGTCCTGCACAATGGCGTGACACCAGAGGAGGACTGGAGACCCGCAACCGGTACCTACCGCGTGAATCCCGACTGTACGGGAACGTTCACATTTTTCCCGATGCCGGCCGATGCGGCGGACAACTCTCCGGCTCTCAAGGTGTATTTCGTGATCGGCAAAAACGGGACAGTCATCAACTCCGTGGTGTCCGGGTCTCCCACCACGCCCCCATTCGTGGCATCGATCATCAGTATCGGAACCAAAATCTTCTAACTCGAGGATTGGGGTCGCCGGCGAGCGAAGTGTCATCCCTGCCTCATGACCCGCACAAATTCCACCGTGGGGTCATGAGGCGCAACCCGGCTTTGCCGCAGGAATCGGCGCCCAAAGGAAAGGGATAAAAGCGGCTCAGGGCAGGAAATTGAAATCTGGCTCCCCAGGTATGACTCGAGCCCGGACCCCTTTGGCAGACAGCGCAGGCCCATGATCTTTTGCCGGCGCTATCCGGCGGCTGCCGCCCGGCGCCGGCCCAACCCGGACGGGCAGCCGCCGTCGCTTCAGAGGATCCGTAAATCCTTGCCCGTGGGCGTCAGGATCTCGCATCCGTGGCCGGTCACCAGCACCGTGTCCTCGATGCGAATGCCGCCGAAACCCGGCAGGTAGACCCCGGGCTCGATGGTGATCGTCATGCCCGCTTGGAGGCGCGTCTTGTCGCGCTTACCGATCCTTGGAGGCTCGTGAATTTCCAGGCCGAGGCCGTGGCCGGTGGAATGCACGAAGGCGCGATCCAGGCCGTAGCCCCGGAGCACCCGTCGCGCGGCGGCGTCCACGCGCGAGGCCCGCACGCCGGGGCGAACGGCGTCGATGGCCGCCAGTTGTGCTTCGAGCACCGCGCGGTAGGTGCGCTTCGCCCGGGCGGACGGGCGGCCCAGAAACAGCATGCGGGTCATGTCGCTCGCATAGCCATCCTGCTGCGCGCCCATATCCACCAGCACCATGCCGCCGGCCGGCAGGGGCGCCGCCGTGGGCTGCGCGTGCGGCAACGCCGAGCGAGCCCCGCCCGCCACGATCGTCTCGAACGACGGCTTTTCCGCCCCCAGGCGCCGCATGCGGTATTCCAGCTCCGCCGCCAGGTCCTGCTCCTTCATGCCCGGCCGCACGCGCCGGGCGGCCTGCTCGAAGGCCCGCGAATTGGTCTCCACCGAGCGCCGGATGCGCGCGATCTCGGAGGGCGTCTTCACCATGCGCAGCTCCTCGATCCAGCCGGCCGCGCTCTCGAGCGAAGCCTTCATGGGCAGCCGGGACTTCAGCGAGTCGTACAGGTCGCAGGTCATGCGCGCCGGCTCGTAACCGATGCGCCTCAACCCCAGCCTGGCAATCGCGGCGATCACCGCCGGCGCCAGCGGCCCTCTGGCCGTTTTCACGCCGCACGAGACTTCCTGGGCCGCCTGCACCGTGTAGCGCGGATCGGTGAACAGGATCGACCTGTCCGGCAGCACCAGCAGGTTGGCGTTGCTCCCGGTAAAGCCGGAAAGATAGCGGAGGTTGGGGCTGAAGGAGACCAGCAGAGCGTCCAGTTTGCGTTCCGCCAGGCCGGAAGAGATGGCCTGGCGGCGCGCCTCGAATTCGCTACTTGCCATCGGTCAGTTCCCGCGCCAGGGCCAGGCCCCGCTCGGCCAGCGCGGCTGCCGAGCGCCAGTCGCCGCGGCTTTCCGCCGCGTCCGACTGCTTCACGAACGAATTGATGTGGGCCAGCACCTCGCGCTCCGAATGACTCAGGCGCCGGTTCGCAATCTGTTCCAGGTGCTGGTGGATCTCGCGCTTTTGGGCGGCGGCCTGCTCCTGAAATCGCTTCTGGTCTTCCGCGGTTACGATCTCTTGAATCGGTTGCCGCTCCGATTCGGGCGGCGGGGCCGCGGGGCCCAGAGGCACGGTCTCGGTCCGCGCCGGCGCGGCGGGCGCCGGCCGCGTGTGAGCAGGACGGTTTGTGGCCGGCGGGGTTGGCGGCGGTTCCTCGGGCGGCGGCGCCTGGGTCAAAGCATCCAGGTTGACCGCCTGTGGCGGCGGCAGCTCCACGTTGGTCTGCGGCGTGGAAAGGACTCTCGGAGGCGCCGGAGGAGCCGGTTGAACCACGGGTTTGGGCGCCGGCGGAACGAGTTTGGCGGTTTGCTGTTTCCCGCGCAGGACACAGCCGGCGAGCGATATCGCCATAGCTGCGGCCAGGATTGCTTCCACGCGCTTCATCGCAATGCCTTGATCAAACTGCAATCGGCAGGCGAATCGAGAATGTCGTTCCTTTGCCCGGCTCGCTTGTGAAATCGATTGTACCATCGTGGAGCTGCACGAACCGAAACGTCATCGCCAATCCGATGCCGGAGCCTTCCTTACGTGTGGTGAAGTACAGGCGGAAAATCTTGTCGCGCAGCTCCGGCGGAATCCCCGGCCCGGTGTCCGAGACGCGGATCTCGGCGGTGTCTTCCGTGGCCGAAGCCTGCAAACGCAGCTCGCCGCCCTCCGGCATCGCTTGCATGGCGTTCACCACCACGTTCAACACCGCCTGTTTCAGAAGGTCGTGGTCCATCCGCACTTCCACCCCCTCCACCTGCTGCTCCACCACCACGTTGATCTTCGAGGCGTCCGCCTGGGGCCGCGCCAGGTCCACGATTTCGTCCATGAACTGCTCGAAGGGCACCATGGTGAAGTTCAACTCGACGGGGCGGGTGAAATCGAGGAAGGTCTTCACCACGCGGTCCAGCCGCAGGATCTCGCGGGAGATGATCTCCATTTCCGGCTCGACGCCGGTGTCGCCGTGCGCCAGCTTGGATTTCGCCACTTCCACGTGCAGCAGGATGGCGTTCAGCGGATTCTTCACTTCGTGCGCCACACCGCCCGAAATGCGGCTGATGGCGGCGAGCCGGTCGGCGGTCTGGAGCTCGCGGCCGAGTTTGCGCTGGGCCTCCGGATCGCGCAGCCGCACCAGCAGCCCCGAGGCGCTTTCGGCCCTGCCCGGCACGGTTTCCAGCAAGTCCACCGAGAGCAGCACCAGCGCCGGACCGGGGTTCTCGGCGGGTGTTCCCACCGGGACCCTGCGGCTGCGGATCGGCCGGCCCGTCTGCGAGCCCTGCGCGATCAGGAGCCCCAGCGTGGTGGTGGGCGGAAACACGTCGGATATGGATTGGCCGGCGAGATCGACGCGCTGCTTTCCCAGGAACTTCTCCACCGAGCCGGAGGCGAACACCAGGCGCCGGTCGCGGTTGAAAATGAATACGGCGTCTTCCAGGTCCTGCAGCAGGTGATCGATGTTGCCGCGCAGGTCGGACACCTCGAACTGCGCGCCGCGCAAGCGCTGGCCGAGCATGCTCACCTTGGAAGCCATGATGGAGAGCTCGTCGGTGGGCGGCTTGCCGGCGGCCACCGTCTCCGGCTCGTATTCCCCTCTGGCCACCAGGTCGAGCTGGTGGCGAAGCTGGCCCAGCGGCTGGAAGGCGATGGCCGAAAAAATATACGTGATGCAGATGGCCCCGGCCACCGACAGCAGCGCGACCAGCAGGTTGGTCTCCATGGTGGGCAGGATGTCATCGCGGATCAGCGCGGGGGCGATGATCATCCTTACCGAGACCAATGGCGTGTCGCCGGAGCCCAGTTGCGACTCGAGCTGGTAAAATTCCCGCTCGCTGCCTCGCAACACCCGCCACTTTGTGTACCAGCTCGTCTGCGTCACCAGTACGCGAAAATCCGGATAGTTGCCCGCATCTCCGGATCTTTCGGGAGCGCTGTCGGCCAGCACCAAGTTGGTCTTTGCGTCGGCCACCGCGATCTCCAGAATGGCTTTTGCGCCGGTCACCAGGCCTTCCAGGCTGGGCTGCAAGGCGGGATCGCGCAACGCCTTGTCCAGCGGCTTGGCAAGCTGGGAATTGAGAGTCGACTTGACGATGGTGGTGGCCGCCACTTCCAGGGCATCGGCGCGCTTCAGCGTGGCGTCGAACTGCTGCTGCATGTTGCTGGCCAGATCCACGGCCGAGATCGAGCTTACAATCCCCACGGCCAACAGCACATACCAGAGCGTCAGCTTGGCCTGCAGGTTCATGGGCGATCAGGTGACGAGGACCAGCTTGCCCGCCGTCTTCCGCCCTTCCAGGTCGCGATGGGCCGTGGCCGCCTCGGCCAGCGGATACGTTCGGTCGATGCGCAGCTTGAGCTTTCCGGCGGAAATCCAGTTGAGGACGTCGCCCGCGCGCCAGAGCAGCTCGTCGCGCGTCAGCACGTAATACCCCAGGCTGGGCCGCGTGACGTAGAGCGAGCCCTTGCTGTTGAGCGTGTTCAGCTCGAACGGCGGCACGGGACCACTAGACTGTCCGAACAGCGCCATGAGGCCGCGGGGGCGCAGGCAATTCAAGCCCTTGTCGAAGGTGGTCTTGCCCACGGAGTCGTAAACCACGTCAACGCCGCGGCCGCCCGTCAGCCGTTTCACTTCCGCTTCGAAGTCCTGCTCCGTATAGAGAATGGTCTCGTCGGCGCCGTGCCCGCGTGCGACTTGGGCCTTCTCCTTGGTGGAGACCGTGCCCAGAACCCGCGCCCCCAGCATCTTGGCCATTTGCACGACGAGCCCGCCGGCGCCGCCCGCCGCGGCATGAACCAGGCAGGTGTCGCCCGCCTTCAGGGTGTAGGTGGAATGGGTGAGATAGTGCGCGGTCATGCCCTGGAGCATGGCCGCCGCCGCGGTCTGGAGATCGACGTGATCGGGAATCTTGACCAGCGTGGCCGCCGGAACGACCGCGTATTCGGCATACGAGCCGCGCGTCATGGCGTAGGCCACGCGATCGCCCGGCGCCACTTCGGTGACCTCCGGGCCCACCGCCTCGACCGTGCCGGCACCTTCGCTGCCGAGCGTCATCGGCAGGTCGGCTTTGTATAAGCCCATACGGAAGTAGACGTCGATGAAGTTGACGCCACTGGCGGCGATCCGCACCAGCGCCTGTTTGGGGCCGGGAGCCGGCACCGCCACTTCCACCAACTGCATCTTTTCCGCTCCGCCGGTTTCTTTTACCTGGATGGCTTTCATGATCAACCTCTGCGCAGTGCCCTGCGCGCGTGAACGAACGTTGCATAGAGTAGCAGATACAGGAACGTAAACGGGAACGAAACGATGCGCGCCAGTGTGCGGACCGCCCCCGCGCCCTCCAGGCCCGAGCGCAGAAATACAAATTCGCGCAATGGCCCGAGGTGCCCCCAGTCCAGCCAGAAGTAGTCCCCGTTTTCGTTAATGATAAAAACCTTGGCGGGGAGCAGCAGGGCCAGCCCCCATTTCCACTTGGCCAGGATGGGCTCTTCGGAGCAGACGATCCCCAGCAGCGGATAGCGCTTCTGCTTGATCTCGCGGAACATCCGGCGGCGGCCTTCGCGCCCGCGGTAGTCGGTGACGCGGTACACGCGCGTGGTCTCCGGCTGCAATCCGCGCGGCAACCTGGAGTAGCACGTCACCAGGTCGATGGGGACCTCTCCGCCCCAGGTTTCGCGCAGGTTGGGGATGAGCCTTTCCAACAGGCTGCGCGATCCGCTTTCGACCAGCAGTATGGACTCGGCCTCGGGCGAACGGCGGGTCAGAAAATATCGCACTCCTTATGAATATACGTCTTCCCTTGCCGCGCGGGCGCGGGACCGAGAACGATTTCGAGGTCGTCGACGTCGCGGTCCACCGAAGTCTCGACGATGCTGGACCGGCGAAGCGTGGGGCCGTTGTACTCGCGCAGAGACACGTCTGGCGAATGAAAGATGTCGAAATACTGCGTTGCGGGCGGCCGGGCCTGGAGCAAGCTCCCGGGTTATCGCCGTGCGTGTCGGCCGCCCAATGATTTGAACCGCATCTCGCTTTGAGCAGTCGCCCCCGGGAGTTAGTCGAGGGCGGCCTATCGCCGTTTCGATGACGATCCTCTGAGATCATCCCCGCGGCGGGGATCGCAAGCTCCCCGTCCGGGATGGATTATGGCTTCGAAGCCAAAGTCTCCCGTCGATGCCAGCCGAGGCTGGGCACCGCAAGGCGTTTGACGGCCTCCGGGAGTTCAGTACCACCTTAAGTTGCAACGCTTCCTGCGCAGGAAGAAAACTGGTTGCGGCTTGCGAAATGGCGCGCAAGCCTAATTCCAGCTTCAGAATAACAGGCGGAACCAAGGGTTCTGAGGGGGGGCGGGGCGTAAGTGTTTTGGTTTGAGCGGCAAAATTTTTTGAAAAATCTGTGAATTGCAATCTGCAATAAAGGGGTTCAGGGCTGAAGCCGCATGAAATTGCCATGTTCTATTCGCTGACCACGCCGGGCGCCAACCACTGGCGCGGTCCGGGCGTCCGCTTTTCCCTGCATTGCTAAGATAAAGCGATGCCCGGCCTCGAGAACCTCCTCACCGAACAGCGCAACCCGGCCTCGGCATCCATCGACAGCCTGCCCACCGAAGAGGTGCTGCGCATCATCAATGCCGAGGACCGCAAGGTGGCCGCCGCCGTCGAGCGCGAAATCCCGGCCATCGCGCGCGCGGTGGAGGCCATCGTGGCGGCGTTCGAGCGCGGCGGGCGCGTCTTCTACCTCGGCGCGGGAACCAGCGGCCGCCTGGGCGTGCTGGACGCTTCGGAATGCCCGCCTACTTTCAGCGTGCCGCCCGAGATGGTGCAGGGCATCATGGCCGGCGGGGAAGCCGCCCTCAGCCGCGCTACCGAGGCCACCGAGGACGATCCCGCGACCGGCGCACGCGACCTGCTGGCGCGCGGGTTCACCGGGCGCGACGTGCTGGTGGGCATCACCGCCAGCGGCCGCACGCCGTACGTGCTCGGGGCGGTGGCCGAGGCCAGGCGCATGGGAGCCGCGACCGTGGGGATCTGTTGCTCGCCCGATTCGGAACTGGCGCGCGCGGTGGATATCGCGATCGCGCCGCTGCCGGGTCCCGAGGTGGTGGCCGGCTCCACGCGCATGAAGGCCGGCACCGCGCAGAAACTGGTATTGAACATGCTCTCTACGGCAGCGTTCGTCCGTATGGGTTACGTTTACGGAAACATGATGGTGAATGTCCAGCCGAAAAACGAAAAGCTGGTGGACCGCGCGCGCCGCATCGTGGCGCAGGCCGCGGGCGTGCCGTACGAACGCGCCGGCGACCTGCTGGCCGCTTCCGGCAATTCCGTGCGCGTGGCCATCCTGATGGGCAAGGCCGGCATCGGCCGCGGCGATGCGGAACGGCGCCTGGCCGCGGCCGGCGGAAGGATTTCAAAGGCTCTCCTGGGGTAATGGCAAATGGATAAGTTCGTGATTACCGGCGGCGCCGCCCTCAAGGGCGAGGTCCCCGCCAACGGTTCGAAGAATTCGGCGCTGCCGGCGCTGGCCGCCGCGCTGCTGACCGCCGAGCCGGTGACGCTGCACCGCATTCCGCGCGTGCGCGATATCCGCACCATGCAGCGCCTGCTGGTGGATATCGGATCGAAAGCCGACGTGCAGGGCGAGACCATCCGGCTCCAGACCGAGAAGATCGTCTGCCCCGAAGCGCCCTACGAGCTGGTCAAGACCATGCGGGCTTCCAGCCTGGTGCTGGGACCGCTGGTGGCCCGCTGCGGCCGCGCCCGCGTCTCCCTCCCCGGCGGCTGCGCCATCGGCGCCCGCCCCATCAACCTGCACATCTTCGGCCTGGAGCAGCTCGGCGCGCGCATCCACCAGTCGCACGGCTACATCGAAGCCGAAGCGCTCGACGGCCTCCGCGGCGCGGTGGTGCACTTCGACCGGATCACCGTCACCGGCACCGAGGACCTCATGATGGCGGCGGTGCTGGCCAAAGGCGAAACCGTGCTGCGCAACGCCGCGCGCGAGCCCGAAGTGGCCGACCTGGCCGCCCTGCTCAACAAGATGGGCGGGCGGATCGAAGGCGCGGGCACCTCCACCATCCGGATCGAAGGCGTCGCGGCGCTCGGCGGCGCCGATCACACCATCATCCCCGACCGCATCGAGGCCGGAACTTTCCTCATCGCGGGGGCCATCACCGGCGGCGATCTCACGGTGACGGGCTGCAATCCGGAACACCTGGGCGCCCTCGTGTCCAAGATGCAACAGGCCGGGGTGGAGGTGACACAGCCGGAAGCCGAAACGCTGCGCGTCCGCGGCGGCGCGGCCATGCGCTCGGTGGACGTCACCACGGAAGAATACCCCGGCTTCGCCACCGACTTGCAAGCGCAGTACATGGCCCTCATGACGCAGGCCGAAGGCATCGCCATCGTCATCGAGACCATTTTCGAGAACCGCTTCATGCACGCCCAGGAGCTGGCGCGCATGGGCGCCAACATCCGGCTCGACGGCAAGCAGGCCATCGTGGCCGGGCCGCGCGTGCTCACCGGCGCAGGGGTGATCGCTTCGGACCTGCGGGCCAGCGCGTCCCTGGTGCTGGCGGCCCTGGTGGCGCGCGGCGAAACCGTGATCGACCGCGTTTACCACATCGACCGCGGCTATGAGAAAATCGAGGCGAAACTGGCCAGGCTCGGAGCGAAAATTCGCCGCGTGGAATAGGAGACTCGATGCAGCACAGTCCCGGATTTCTGAAGCTCGTGGACGACGCCAAGACGCGCGTGAAACAGATCGATCTCGCGGGCTACCTGAAGATGCGCCAGGCCGGCGAGCCGCATCTTCTGGTGGACACCCGCGAGGACCGCGAGTGGGCCGGCGGCCACGTCTCGGGCGCCGTGCACCTCAGCCGCGGCATCATCGAGCGCGATATCGAGGTCCAGGTGCCCGACAAGAGCGCGCGCCTGGTGCTGTACTGCGGCGGCGGTTATCGCTCGGCACTGGTGGCCGACAACCTCCAGAAGATGGGATACGAGAACGCCATCTCGCTCGATGGCGGCTGGCGCGCCTTGAAGGAATCCGGGCTGCTGCTCGAGAAGTAGGCCATGCTGGATACCCAGGAGGCCCGCGAGCGCCTCGCCGAAATTCCCGGCCTCGCGGTTTCGGTCGACGCTCCGCTTTCGCGGTACACGCGCTTCGGCATCGGGGGGCCCGCCGACCTGTACGCCGAAACCGGCAGCGTCGAGGCGTTCATCGCGGCCCTTCGGGCGGCGCGCGGCAGCGGCATCGATACCGTGATCATCGGCGGCGGCACCAATCTCATCGTCTCCGACCAGGGATACCGCGGCATCGTGCTGCGCTACCGCGCCGAAAGGCTGTGGGCGGCCAACGGGCGCGTGATCGCGGAGGCGGGCGCGGTTCTGCAAGATCTCGTGGACTTCGCCATCGCCCGCGGCCTGAAGGGGCTGGAGACGCTGGCCGGCATCCCGGGATCGGTCGGCGCGGCCATCTACGGCAACGCCGGAGCGTACGGGCATTCGATCTCGGAGCGGGTCGCCAAGGTGCGGTTCTACGACGGCAGCGAGGTCCGCGTCTTCGATAACGAGGAGTGCGAATTCCTGTATCGCGAGAGCATTTTCAAGCGCCGCAAGGAGTGGATCATCTTCTCCACCGAGCTGCTGCTCGCGCCGGCCGACGCGGGCGAGTTGCGGCGCACGGCCGACGACATCGTGAAAGTCCGCAACGAGAAGTTTCCGGTTACCATGAAGTGCGCGGGCAGCATCTTCAAGAATCTGCTGCTGCGCGATCTCCCTCCGGCGGTGGCGGTCGAGGTTCCGGCGTCCGCGGTGCGGGAAGGCAAGGTGCCGGCCGCCTGGTTCCTCGATATGGTGGGAGCCAAGGGCATGCAAAAGGGCGACATTCACGTGGCTACGTATCACGCCAACCTGATCTACAATGGCGGCCAGGGAACCGCGGCCGACCTGTGCGCCCTCATCGCCGAACTGAAGGAACGCGTGCGCGCGCGCTTCTCGATCGAGCTGGAAGAAGAGGTGCAGTACGTGGGATAGGTTGATCCGGGCGCTATCACTCGCCCTATGCCTCCACGCGGCCGACCTGCATCAGGCCGTGCGGTCGGGCGATCTCGAACAGGTCAAAAAGCAGATCGCCGCCGGGGCCGACGTCAATGGCCGCGACAGTCTGGGCGCCACCCCCCTGCACGATTCGGCCTGGAGCGGCAACCTCGAAATCGCCGCCTACCTGATTGCCCACGGCGCCGACGTGCGGGCGCGCCACGCAGAGGGCGGCTCCGAGCCCCTGGCCTATGCCGTCATCAAAAACGATCAGCCCATGGCCGATCTGCTGCTGGCCCACGGCGCCGGCGTGAAAGCCGCCGACAAAGAGGGCGACACCCCCCTGCACCTCGCCGTGGATCGCGGTTACGCGCCGCTGGTGGCGCTGCTGATCCAGCACGGCGCCGACGTCAACGCGCGCGACAAGGCCGGCTCGGCTCCCGTGGACGAGGCCGCCCTGCGGGGCTACCGCGCCATCGCCGAAACGCTGATCGGGTTCGGCGCGCGGTTTGACGACCCGAACCCCGAAACCGGCGCGACGCCCTTGAATGAAGCCGCCGGCAAGGGGCATCGGGAGGTGGTGGCCCTTTTGCTGTCCAAGGGCGCCGACCGCAAGTGGCGCGATCGCGAGAATGCTACCCCGCTCGACAACGCCGTCCGCGGCCGGGATGCCGACGTTGCCGCGCTGCTGTTGGGCGGGGGCTCGTCTTCCGATCCCGCCGGCTCGCTCCTCCTCGAAGCCTCCCTAAAGGGACAGACCGAAATTGTCGATCTCTTAATTGCAAACGGGGCGAACGTGAACGCTCGGGACAAAACGGGCGCCACGCCGCTCCACCAGGCGGCCCTGAAGGGGAACCTGGCGATTGCGCGTCTCTTGTTGGAGCATCGCGCGGAGGTCGATGCGCGGGCGGGCGACGGGGCGACTCCGCTGCTGGTGGCGGCCATCAGCGGAAATCGCGACGTGGCCGCGCTGCTGCTCGACAAGGGCGCCGATCGCGAGGCGCGCGACCGGGAAACCGGCGCCACTCCTTTGTATCAGGCCGCCGCCTGGGGGCGCACGGCAGTGGTCGAACTGCTGATCGCCCGCGGCGCCGATGTGAATGCCCGCAACAGTTCCGGGGGCACGCCGCTTGCCGCGGCGGAAGCCAACGGGTTTCCCGAAGCCGCCCGGATCTTGAAAGAGCACGGCGGGAGATAGCCTGCCTTTGTCGGGCAGACTCCCGGTCTGCCCCTGAAGGAGGCTTGTGACCGATCCACTCCTCACGCGCGAGGCGCGCCATCACGCGGTGCGCCTGATGCGCGCCATCGAGCCGCTGGCGGACCGCCTGGAGCGCCGGTTCCAGTCGTTCCTGCGCCGGCGCAATTACGATGAAGCGCTTTGCCGGGCCCTTCTGGCCATCACCCCGGTCGCGGCCTCGCGCCTGCGCTCGCTCACCCGCTTTCTGGAGCAGGTGGATTACAACGGCCGCCGCCTCGCCAAGCTGAACGTCCCGCGGCCCGAGGTGAAGGACGTTCTGCGCGAGTTCGCCCGGTTGCTCGATCATGCCCTCGACGGCCGGTTCCAGCCGGCGCACGAGCAGCTCTACCTGGCCACGGTCCAGGCTCTGGAGAACGCCTACTACCGTGTGCGCGAGGCCGAGGGCCAGGCGTTCTTCGCGCTGTACCGCGCCGAATTGGAAGCCCGGGACCTGGACGACCTGCTGCGGCGCTTCGTGCACATCCTGGTCCGGACCTTCCGGGCCCGCGCCGGAAGGCTGCTGCTGCCCGCGCAGCCGGTGGACGGAAAGCTCGCGCGGCCGCTGTTTATCGAGCGCGGGCACCCAGACGAGGAACTCGTCGCCGATGAAGGCATGCGCGGGCGGTTCGCCTGCTACTGGTCGTATCCGCTGCGTTCGGCGGGCCTGATCCAGTTGGGCTTCGCGGTGCCCTATCCCTGGCTGCCGCGCGAGCTGGCGCTGCTCACCGCGGTGGGCGAGCGCTGCCTGGAGGCCATCGAGCGCGCCCGCTTGCAGCGCGAAGTCCGGCGCCTGGAAGCGGTCGCCCGCCAGGCCGAGGAGCAGGAGCGGCGGCGCATCGGCCGCGAGCTTCACGACGAGGCGGGCCAGTCTCTCATGTTGCTGCACCTGCAACTGGAAATGATGGAGCGCAGCGCCCCCGCGGACCTGCGCCCGAGCCTCGCCGAGGCTCGCGGCGTGGTCCTGCGAACCGCCGGCGAGTTGCGGCGGATCGTGGCGGCGCTGAGTCCCGCGGTGCTCGAGCGGCTGGGGCTGAAGGCCGCCTTGCGCCAGTTGGTGGCGCGTTTCCGCAAGATGCACCAGGCGGCCGTGAGCCTGCGGATTTCGGGCGCCTCCGCGCCGCTTCCCGTGGACGCTCTTCCCAAGGAGGTCCAGGAAGTCATCTACCGCGTTTCCCAGGAATGCCTCCAGAACGTCGTCAAGCACTCTCAGGCGACTTGTGTAAACCTTTCGCTCAGAGCGGCCGATAAGATCATCAGGCTGAGCGTCTCGGATAACGGCGCCGGCTTTCGTGCGGAAACCGCGGGCACGCCGATGTCATTCGGGCTGGCCGGCATGCGGGAGCGCGCCGCGCTCCTCGGTGGGACTCTGGCGACGCGGAGCGCGCCCGGCAAAGGCGCAACCGTGACGCTCGAGTTACCCTGCATCCCCGCACAGGTGGCACTCAATGTCGAAGATTCGCGTACTCTTAACTGACGATCATACGTTGTTCCGGCAGGGAATCCGGACGCTGCTTTCGGCCGAGCCGGACATGGAAGTTGCCGGCGAGGCGGCCAATGGTTCCGACGCCGTGACGGTAGCCCGGCAGACCCGCCCCGATGTCGTCTTGATGGATATCGGCATGGCGGGGATGAGCAGCTTCGAAGCCACCCGCCAGATTCGCAAGGAGCGTCCGGATACCCGCGTCGTGTTCCTCTCCATGTACGACGACGAAGACTACGTCTCCGAGTGCGTGGACATGGGCGCCAACGGCTACATCTTGAAAGAGAGCCCGTCCGACCAGTTGCTCACCGCCATCCGGGAAGTCCATCGCGGCGGCAGCTTCTTGAGCCCCCGGCTGCTCTCCCGCCTGGTGGACGATTTCCGCACCGGCGGCCACGGCGCCATCAGGCAGCCGCGCTTCGGCACCCTCACCAAGCGCGAGCGCGAAATCCTCAAGATGCTGGCGGAGGGCAGGTCGGTGAAGGAAATCGCCACCGGCTTCGAGCTGAGCGTCAAGACCGTCGAGGCGCACAAGTTCAACCTCATGCGCAAATTGGATATCCACAACAAGGCGCAACTGGTCCAGTACGCCATCCAGAAGAAGATCATCCGCTTGCCCGACCTGGCCTTCGGCTAAGCAGCCTCCGCAGCCAGTCCAATGTGGTATGGTATGGCTGTATGGATTTCCGGCCTCTCAGCCACGAATCCGTAGTTCCGCTCTACCGCCAGCTTTTTGACCAGATAGCGCTTAAGATCCGTTCAGGCGACCTTTCGAAGGGCGAACGCCTGCCAGCCACTCGCGAATTGGCTGGCCTGCTTGGCCTGAACCGCACCACCATATCCGCCGCCTACGAGATGCTCGAAGCCGAAGGCTTGATCGCCGGACAAGTGGGGCGGGGAAGCTTCGTGACCGGCGACCCGCCGGCCTCCGCTACCTCTGTGAATTGGGGTCCCCTCCTGGAGCGCACCGATCTGGGAACAGCCGCTCCGTCCGCCGGATTCGGCCAGGAAACCATCAGCTTCGTCATGTCGCGCCCCTCCCGCGCGCTCTTTCCCCTCGACGATTTCCGGGCCAGTTGCCAGGCGGTTCTGGCACGGCACGATCTAGCCGACATCCTGCAACTCGGCTCGCCCGCGGGCTACGAACCCTTGCGCCGCTACTTGCTCGAGGAAGCCCGGCGCCAGCACCTGGCGGCGCCCAACGACGAGCTCGTGATCACCAATGGCTGCCAGCAGGCGCTCGACCTCATCGGCCGGGTGCTGCTGCGGCCCGGCGACCGTGTGGTGGTCGAGGACCCCGTGTACACCGGCCTGAAAAACCTGCTGGCCGGCTTGGGCGCGCAACTGGTAGGCATTCCCGTCGGAGGGGACGGTCTTGACGTCGCCCAACTGGAGCGCGTCCTGGAGCGCGAGCGGCCGCGATTCATCGTGGTGACGTCCAACTTCCAGAACCCCACCGGCGTCACCCTCGGATTGGCCGCCCGCCACGCTCTGGTCGAAGCCGCGCGCGCCGCCGGCGTGCCCATCCTCGAAAACGATGCTTATGGCGAGTTGCGCTATTCGGGCGCTCCTTTGCCCGCGCTCAAGCAGTTGGACTCGAGTGGCGGCACCGTCCTGCTGCGCAGCTTTTCGAAGGTCAGCTTCCCCGGGCTGCGTGTGGGCTGGGCCATCGGACCGAAGCCCTTGATGGATCGCCTTCGCCAGGCGAAGGAGGCTGCCGACCTGCATACCGACCAGCTCTCCCAGGCCGTGTTGCTGGACTTCGCCATGTCCGGAAAGCTGGAAGCGCATCGCGCACGCATGCTCGAGGCCGGCGCCGAACGCCTGGCGGCCACCCTCGACGCCTGCCGCGTCAGCCTGCCTCCGGGCGCACGCTGGACCCGCCCCGAAGGCGGCATGAACGTCTGGGTGAGGCTACCCGAACCCCTGGACGCGGCCGAGCTGCTGCCGCGCGCGCAGAAAGAGGGCGTGGCCTATCTGCCCGGCCGGTTTTTCGCCGTCTCGCGCCCCGAGCCGGGCGCATTGCGATTGAGTTTTGCGGGGCTGCCTCCGGACCAGATCCGGAGCGGCCTCGCTGTTCTAGGAAGAGTCTTTGCGGCCGAGCTAGAAACCGCCTCCCGCAGTTTCGAGCCCGCGCCCGCCATGGTGTAGCACAGACACCGGATTGGATGGAGCTATGTTTCAGTTTTCAAGCGAGCAGTTTCGAGTGAAGGTCGGACTGGCGGAGATGCTGAAGGGCGGCGTCATCATGGACGTCACCAATGCCGAACAGGCCAAGATCGCCGAGGACGCCGGAGCCTCGGCCGTCATGGCCCTGGAGCGCGTGCCCGCCGATATCCGCAAGGAAGGCGGCGTGGCCCGCATGGCCAACATCGCCAAGATCGAGGAGATCATGCGTACCGTCACCATTCCCGTAATGGCCAAGGCGCGCATCGGGCATTTCATGGAAGCCCGCATCCTCGAAGTGTTGGGCGTGGACTACATCGACGAAAGCGAAGTCCTCACCCCGGCCGACGAAGAGCACCACATCGATAAGGGCGACTTCAAGGTGCCCTTCGTGTGCGGCGCGCGCAACCTGGGCGAAGCCCTGCGGCGCATCGCCGAGGGCGCCGCCATGATCCGCACCAAGGGCGAAGCCGGATCGGGCAACATCGTCGAGGCCGTCCGCCACATTCGCACCATCGTCAGGGAGATGAAGCAGCTCACCGTGCTGGGCCGCGAAGAGCTGGTGCATTCCGCGAAGAATCTGCAGGCGCCGCTCGAGCTGGTGGAGTGGGTGGCCGCCAACGGCAAGCTGCCGGTTCCCAATTTCTCGGCGGGCGGGATTGCCACGCCGGCCGATGCCGCGCTCGTCATGCAGCTCGGCGCCGAGGCGGTGTTCGTGGGGTCCGGAATCTTCAAGTCCGACGACCCGGCGGCGCGCGCCAAGGCCATCGTGATGGCGGCCAAGAACTTCGATAACCCCGAGAAGCTGCTCCAGGCCAGCCGCGGGCTGGGCGAAGCCATGCCCGGTCTCGACATCGCCAAGATGCCGGAATCGGAGCTGCTCCAGACGCGAGGCTGGTGATGAAAAAGGTCGGCGTGCTCTCCTTGCAGGGCGATTTTGCGGCGCACGGCGCGGCTCTCGAGCGCGCCGGCGCCGAGCCCGTCTACGTGCGCGAGCCCGCCCAGTTCCGCGACATCGAAGGCCTCATCATCCCCGGCGGCGAAAGCACTACCATGCTCAAGCTCCTGCGCTATGAGGGCCTCTTCGACGCCCTGGCGGAGTTCGGCAGCCGCAAGCCCGTCTTCGGAACCTGCGCCGGCGCCATCCTCATGGCCAGCCAGGTGTCGAGCCCCGAGCAGGAGAGCCTCAACCTCATGGACATCGGCGTGGAGCGGAACGCCTACGGCCGCCAGATCGACAGCCGCGTGACCGAGATCGATCCCGAGCCCGAGTTCCAGCAGCGCACCGCTCCGGGCAAACTGGAGGCCGTGTTCATTCGCGCGCCCATCATTCGCCGGGTCGGCGGCCAGGCCAAAGTGCTGGCGCGCTACGCGGGCGACCCCGTCCTGGTCGAGCAGGGGCGCCACATGGTGGCCACGTTCCATCCCGAGCTTACCTCGGACGTCCGGGTCCACGAGCTGTTTCTGGAGAAGCTGTGAGCCGGGTGCTCAAGCGCGTTCTGTTCGTTTGCATCGGCAACGCCTGCCGCAGCCAGATGGCCGAGGGATTCGCCCGCTCCTATGGCGCCGACGTCCTGATTCCCGCCAGCGCCGGCATCTCGCCCGCCACCAATATCGCGCCGGATACCAGGCGCGCCATGGCCGAAAAGGGAATCGACGTCCGCGATCAGTTCCCCAAGAGCCTGCGCCACCTGGCCCGCGCCGAGTTCGACCTGGTCATCAACATGAGCGGCTTCGACATCCCCGACAGCACCGGCGCCGAAATCCGCTCCTGGGATGTGCCCGATCCGGTCTACCTGAAATACGAGGAGCACTGCGAGGTGCGGGACGCCATTGAGACCCTGGTGATGGCCCTCGTCCTGGAGTTGCGCCGCGCGCAGAACCAGCCGCAATTCCGCGGATTCGGCTCCGGCCGCCTCGACCCCCGATGAATGCCCCCGCCCGCTCCCCCAGCCCCGTCCGCCCGGTCTTCGAAATGCGGTAGACTGTCCCTCGTATCGGGGGTAGCCGTGCCGGATCACGTCGTCGCACAAGGCGAATGCATCACCAGCATTGCAGACCAGTACGGCTTGCCCTGGCAGCGCGTCTGGAATCATCCGCAGAATGCCGCTCTTCGCCAGCTCCGCAAGGATCCCAACGTCCTCTATCCCGGCGACTCGCTCTTCGTCCCCGATCTGGATCCGAGAAAGGAACTGCGGCCCACCGATCAGCGGCACCCCTTCAAAAAGAAGGGTGTGCCGGCCAAGCTGGACCTCTGCCTGCTCGAGGAGGACAAGCCGCGCGCCGGCGAGCCGTACCGGCTCTTGATCGACGGCGTGATGAAGACCGGAACCGTCGACGGCAGCGGCCACATCAGGCAGAACCTGCCCCCCGGCGCCCAAAACGGAACGTTGTACGTGGGCTCCGGCTCCACCCAGGACGTGTACCAGCTCAACTTCGGTGTGCTCGACCCCATCGATACGCCCGAGGGCGTCGCCGGACGCCTCCTCAACCTGGGCTACGGCGCCGACGACCCCGCCGAGGCCATCCGCGCCTTTCAAGATAAGGAGAAGCTGCCCGTGACCGGAGAAGCCGACGACGCCACCCGCGCCCGCCTGGTCAGCAAATTCGGCCAATGAGCGAGACCCGTTCCGCACCGGTCGCGCGCCTGGTCCCCAGTTCCGCGGCGTTCAACACGCTGAACACGCCGCCCGCCATTCCCATCCACTTTCATAGGTCCCCCGACTTTCCCGGCGGCGCTCCGCGAGGAATCGCGGGCCTCAAATTCAAGGTGATCGTCGCCGGCGTGGTCATTGCCGAGCCCACCACCGGCCCGGATGGCAAGGTCGACGTCCGCGTCCCTCCCGGAGGCAGCGCCACGCTCCAATTGATATTCGGTGGAAAGGTCGTGGCCGAATACGAAGTCACCATAGAACCCAACCCGCTGTCGGACCTCAATGCGGGCGATGCGGTTCTCGATCCCGGATCCGCGGCCCAGGCCACCAACGAAGCTACCAACGCCACCTCCATCCGCGGCACGCAGGAGAGGCTCCGCATGCTCGGCTACCAGATCGGCCACGGCGGGGCCGAGGGCACCGGTGTCAGTGGGGTGATGACCACCGAGTGGGAGCGCAGCGTGCTCGACTTTCAGGCCGACCAGGGACTGTTGCCCGATGCCAAGCTTGGCAAGCTGACCAAGCCCAGGCTCGCCAGCCGCGCGGGAGGATAAGGCTTCATGGCGATCCGGCTCCGAGTCCGCCGAAAACGCCAGATCGTCGTGCCCATTCGCTTCGTGCGCGCGGTGAGCGGGCCGACCCAGGTCAACGCGCCCGACGTGGACGACCGGGGCTTCGCCATGGGAACCCGCGGCGCCACCTGGGGGGCCAGCGACGCCCGCGGCGCGATGGTGAGCATCCAGGAAGGCGACACCATTCGCGTCAAGGTGTTGCGCGAGGACATCGACGATTCGGCGCCGCTCTTCGTCACCAGCACCAACCCGGCCATGGCCGCAATCTCCGGATCGGCGGGTCCGTTGGGCGCCGACGGCGTCTTTCAGCTCCAGGGTGTCAAGGACAGCAAGAACCAGCCCGTGAAGATCCAGTGTCACCTGGGCGATGCCGCCGGGCCGGTGTTGGGCGAACTGGAACCGCACATCTTCCAGCTCCGGCAGCTCCCCGTGCGCGCTCACCTGGTCTCGATCAATCCCCCCGGCGGAGTTCGCACGGCCGACTCAACTACGCACCGCACCGCCGACAGCCTGGTTGATTTGTTCAAGGGTGTCAACCGGATCTGGCGCGCGGCCGGAATCGAATTCCTCTATGACAAGTCGGAAACGCGCCTGGCCGGCATCAGCGGCTTCGCCGTGAAAGGGCAAATGACCACGCATCTTGCCGACCCCTCCGAGTTTTCCGAATTCACCAGGCTGATCAATCTCAAAGATCCGGGCACCGGCGACGAACCCGACCCCGATTCCATCAACATCTATTTCATTCGTGCGGCCAACGAGGTGCAAGGACTCACCTTCGACCACGACATTCCGCGCAAGAGTGGCGGCTTCGGTGTGGTCATCGCCGATCTCAAGAACCCAGACCCCTCGCAGACCACCGCTCACGAACTGGGCCACTATCTCGACAGCGATGCCCACGCCGATGAGAGCGCCGCGAGAACCCACATCCGCGACGACATCTGGTCGGAACGAAGACTCATGTTCGGTCCCGCCGACATGAATTCCGACCCGGCATACCGGCTGGATGTGGGGTACGGCAATAACAAGACCGGCAATCTGATCACCGTCAAGCACCTGGACGCGGATCCGAACGACGGCGAGGTCGCCCGCAACCGCCGGCGGGCGCTGAATCCCAATTAGGTGGCCGATGCTGCGCAGTGTCGCGATTGCGGTCATCCTGGCGGCGGTACCGGCCGCCGCCATGCCGCCGCCCCAAGGCCGGCAAGGAGGAGTGAGAATGGCTCCCAGCCAGATCGTTGAATACGTCAAGCAGAAGAAACGGGACATGGTCTCGCGGCCCGGCGTGGTCGGCCCCGATGCCGTCCCAGCCTTGCTTCCACTGCTGGACGATCCCGACCCGCAGGTGCGCGAGCTGACGGTCCATTGCCTCGACCGCGCCGGAGGGCCGGCCGCCGCCCAGGGGCTCTTGAAAGCTCTGAACGACCGCATCGAAACCGTCAGCGCCGCCGCCGTCCGCGCCCTCGCCAAAAACTACACGCCCGCCGAGATCCCCGCGCTTCGCGGCCAGATGGCCCGCAACTCCAACGAGTACGTCCGCGAGGAGATCGCCCTCCTCCTCGGCAAGACCGGCGATCCTTCCAACCTGACGCCTCTGGCGGCGCGCAAGGCCGCGGAAAAGGACGAGCACGCCCTGCACGCCGTGACTCTCGCCATGGCGCGACTCGGAGACACCGGCAGCCGCGGCGAGGTGCGCACGCACCTGCTGCAAAGCGGCAACGCCGCCCTGCGCGTGGCCGCCCTGCAAGACCTGCCTTACGTCAACGATCGCTCGCTGCTCGCCGAAGCCGCGCCGCTGCTCGACGACCAGCGCCCCGGCCTCAATGTCGGTCCCTCGCACGGGCCCTATTTCATGCGCGTCTGCGATGTTCTGGTGATGGTAATGGGCGAGATTCTGGGCCCCGTCTTTTCCTTTGACCACGGCTACCGCCGCTTCACACCGGAAGAGTTGGCCCAAGCCCGCCACGTTCTGTCCCAGGTGCGCTGAGGCCTCACTCCGTTTACCGGGCCGCGAGCGCAAGCGGTCGGCGCAAACGCTCTCGTCCGAGCGCGTCCATTCTCTTTATATCCGAAGCTTCTTGAGAATTCCCGCCGCGGCTTGGCACCATCCAATACAGACCCGAAACTCGCTTATCGCAAGACGAAACGCCATGAACCTTCTACGCAGATCGACGAAACCGTTTCTGACCCTCGTGTGGCTCCTCTCTGTCGTGTTCCTGAGCACGCCACAAACTGCTGCCGCGGCGACTTTCACGGTCACCGCCTTCGGCGATTCGGCATCGGGGGGACTGGCCGGCACGGGCGCTGGAACCGCGGGCGATCTCCGTTCCGCGGTGCTTGCCGCCAACGCGGCAGGCGGCACAAACACCATAGTGTTTAACTGCGGTGCGCCCCCTTGCGCGATCAATCTCGGTGGTCCGCTTCCTCCCATCACCTCGAACCTGACCATCGATGGCGGGTCTCTGGGGAACATCGTCATTGATGGCTTAGGCGGGGTTCGTGTGTTCTTCGCCGATTCCGGAACAGTTGCGCTCATGAATCTACAGATTCAGAACGCCCTGGCGCAAGGCGGGGCGGGCGGCACCGGCGATGGCCCCGGTGGGGGCGGCGCGGGCCTGGGCGGGGGACTCTTCATCAATACCGCGGCGGTGACCTTGACCAACGTCCGCTTTATCAACTGCTCCGCCATCGGCGGCGCGGGCGGGCTTGGGACTCCCGGCACTCACGGCGCGGGAGGCGGTGGTCTGGTCTTTCCCGGCGGGAACAGCACCGCTGGCGACGGTGGGGCCGGCGGTGGTGGTGTCGTAGGAGCGGGTCAAGATGTCGACGTCAGCACCGTCGGCGGGACCGGCGGCGCAGGGGGTGGCGGCGGTGGCGGCGGAACCTCGGGAACCCCGGGCGCTGGCGGCTCCCCGTATGCGGGCAACACCGCTGGCTCGAATGGCAACGCCGGAAACGGCTCTGGCGGGGCTGGAGGGTTCGGCGGCGGCGGTGGTGGCGCCGGAACCAGTTGGGCCAACGGCGGTAATGGAGGGTTCGGGGCCGGCGGCGGAGGCTCCACGGGTCCGGCCTGGGCAGGCTTCGGCGGTCCCGGCGGCGGCGGTGGCGGCAATTCCTATGGCGCTTACAATATTGGCGGCACCCTGGGTTCGGGCGTTTCCGGCGGCAACGGTGGCTCGTTCCAAGGTGGCGGGGGCGCTGCGGCAGGCCCGGCTGTCTTCGTCAACACCGGGTCCTTGACCACCGTCAATGCCGCTGCCACCGGATCGACCGCGGTTGGCGGGGCCGGCGGCCTCGGCGGTATCGGCCCCCAGTTCGGCAGCCCTGGCTCGGCCAACTCTACCTCGGTCTTCAACTACTCAGGCACGGTGAACGGCAGCGGAACGAGCGGGCCTAGTTCGATCCTCAACGGCCCGGCGCTAACCGTTACGTCCAGCGCGAATCCGAACCTGGCCGGACAACCTCTGACCATTACCGCCGCCGTCACTCAGGCCGGCAATCCCGTGACCTCAGGCAGCGTGACTTTCACCGAGAATGGATCCGCGGTCGCCGGTGCATCTCCTAGCGGAGCCGTCAGCCTGAACTCCCAGGGACAGGCCGCCATCACGGTCACCACCGGCGCCGGCCCCAATACCCTGCACGAGGGCGATCACACCATTCAGGCCGCCTTCAACACCAACGAGGAGTCCGGAACCATCCTCCAGCGCGTCGACAACCCGTCCACGGCATCGGGCGCCAACCCCGTCACGTTCTGCAACCCCGGCGCGGTCACCATTCCCGCCGGCTCCGGCGGGTCGAACAATATTGGTCCCGCCTTCCCCAATCCCTCGAATATATTCGTTTCCGGGCTGTCCGTGCCCATCAGCTCGATCACCCTGACACTCGGAGGCTTTCATCACCCCAGTCCCGTCAACCTCCTGTCGTTGCTGGTCGGGCCGGGAGCGGCGAACTCCAATACATTGGACTTCTTCTCGGCCACCGGCGGTACCACCGCGACGGGGAAATTCGATTTGACGGTCGAGGACGGCTCCTGGGCTTATGTGCCCCTAGGCAATGGCCAGCCCGGGAGCGGGGGCCCCTGGAAGCCCACCAGTTACTCCTCGAACGATGCCTTTACCGCCAGCGGATTCTATACCCTCCCCGGCGGCCCCTACAATTACGCGGGCACCAGCGGCTCGTCGACCTTTACCAGCGTTTACGGCGCCACCAGCGCCAACGGCCTGTGGAGCCTGTACTTCAATCAGAACACCCACGCCGATGGCGGCGGCCTCGATGGCGGCTGGTGTCTCACGTTCGCCCTCGTTCCGACCGATCTTTCCATCTCTAACACCCACAACCCTGCCAATTTCCGGCAGGGCGATACGGGCGACACCTACACCATCACCGTCCACAACAACGGGCCGGGCTCCACCTCGGGCACGGTGACCGTAAGCGACACCCTGCCCGCCGGCCTCACCGCCACGGCCATGACCGGCGCCGGCTGGAACTGCACGTCCAACTCGTTCCCCGCCACCGGATCTGCGACCCTCGTCTGCACCTCCACGGCGGCGATTGCGAGCGGCAGCGACTTTCCGTCCATCACGCTCACGGTCAATGTGGCGGCCACTGCCACCAGTCCAGCCACCAACACGGCCGCGGTCTCCGGCAGCGGGGACAACACGCCGAACAACGACACCGCCACCGATTCGACCACCGTGACACAGGCCGCCGATCTCACCGTAACCAAGACTCACTCCGGCAGCTTCAAGCAGGGCGAGGCCGGCGACACCTATTCGATTACGGTGACCAACCTGGCGGGCCACGCTCCCACCGCGGGCGCCGTGACGGTCGTCGATAACCCGCCCGCCGGCCTGACCATCACCGGAATGGGCGGAACCAACTGGACAACCTGCGATGTGCCCTCGCACACCTGTTCGAGGAGCGACGCGTTGTCCCCGGGTTCCAGCTACGAGCCCATCACCGTGACTGTGACCGTGGGAACCGGCCTCGCGACCAGCGTGATCAACCAGGCGGTGGTCTCGGGCGGCGGTGAATTGAATGCCGCCAACGACACCGCCAACGACACCACCACCATCGTGGCCCCGCTCAACATCGCCGCGTCATTCGGCGCTGCGGCCATTTCGTTGAATGGAACTACGTCGCTCGGCTATACGATCACCGATCCGGTGGGCAACGCGTCCATGACCGGAGTCGGCTTTACCGACAACCTGCCGTCCGGGCTGGTGGTAGCGACGCCGGCCGTCGTGACCGGCTCGTGCGGCGGCGGCTCGATCACCGCCAACGCGGGCGCTACCTTCATCGGCCTGTCGGGCGCGGCCATCGCGGCCGGTAGCTCGTGCACCTTCTCGGTGAACGTCACTGGGACGGCCACCGGAGTGAAGAACAATTCCGTCACCATTACTTCCAACGAGGGCGGAACCGGAAACACCTCCAGCGCCAGCCTCACGGTGGCGTCGCCGCCGGCGATGGTCAAGGCGTTTGGCTCTGCCAGTTTCGCCGCCGGCGCGGCCACCAGCCTGACCTTCACCATCACCAACCCGAACACGGCGTTTGCGCTGACCGGAGTCGGCTTTACCGACAACCTTCCGAGCGGCCTGCTGGTGGCCACCCCGAACGCCGTGACCGGCGCTTGTGGCGGCGGAACCATCACCGCGGCGCCGGGCGGCGGCGCCGTGAGCCTGTCCGGCGGCATCCTCGCCGCCAACGGCACGTGTGCTTTCTCGGTGAATGTGACCGGTACCAGCATTGGGCAAAAGAACAACACCACCGGGAATGTGACTTCGACCGAGAGCGGCGCTGGTGGGACGGCCTCCGCCAGTGTGACCATCACTCCCGGACCGGCGGCTCACTTCACCGTCGCGGCGCCCTCATCGGCAACCATCGGCATGTCGTTCAACTTCACCGTCACGGCGCTCGATCAATTCAACAACACCGCCACAGGTTACACCGGCGCCGTGCACTTCACCAGCAGCGACCCCTCCGTGGTCGTGCCGGCCAACGCCACCCTGACCAACGGTACGGGAACCTTCGCGGCCACACTCTCGGCAGCGCTCTCCAACACCGGCCGCGGCAGCAGCCCGGGATTCACCATTACAGCGGCGGATGCGGGGAACGCTTCCATCACGGGAACTTCCGCCCTGATCGTCTTGTCCTTCCAGGCCGGAATTCACCTGGTGGTCTCCGCCCCCGCCACGGCCACAGCTGGGACGCCGATCAACGTCACCGTGACGGTGAAGGACAGCGGCAACAACACCGTGACCGGATACGCCGGCGCCGTGCACCCAACCAGCAGCGACGCCGCCGCGATCCTGCCGGCCAACCCAACATTGACTAACGGAGTCGGAACGTTTCAGACGACGCTAGCCACCGCAGGAAGCCAAACCATTACGGCCACCGATACCGTGACCGGCTCGATTGCCGGAACGTCCGCCGCCATTGCGGTGACCGCGGGTCCGGCCACTCATCTGAAGGTCACGGCGCCAACTTCGGCAACTCCCGGAGCCGCGTTCAACTTCACGGTGACCGCGCTCGATCAATTCAACAATACGGCCACCGGTTACGCCGGCGCCGTGCACTTCACCAGCAGCGACGCCGCGGCGACCCTGCCGCCCAACTCGACGCTGACCAACGGAGCAGGCAGCTTCCCGGCGACCCTGGCGACTGTCGGAGGCCAGACCATCACCGCGACCGACACGGTGACCGGGGCGATTACCGGCGCCTCCGGCGCGATCGCCGTGGCAACCGTGCCCGTCACTCACCTCCAGGTGACGGCGCCGTCATCGGCTACCGCGGGGATCGCCTTCAACTTCACCGTGACGGCGCTCGGCGCCAGCAACAACCCGGCCGCCGGTTACACCGGCCCGGTGCATTTTACCAGCAGCGACGGCGCTGCCGTTCTGCCGGCTAACGCCACCCTGTCCAACGGGGCCGGAAGCTTCTCGGCCACGTTGAACACACCTACCACGAACAGCAACCGCGGCGTTACTCCAGGGTTCACCATCACCGCGACGGATGCGGGGAATGGTTCCATCACGGGGACTTCAGCCGGGATCATCGTGGCCCTTCAGGCGGGGGTTCACCTGGTGGTCTCCGCCCCCGCTACGGCCACCGCCGGAACGCCCGTCAACGTCACCGTGACGGTGAAAGATTCCAGTAACAACACCGTGAGCGGCTACACCGGCACGGTGCACTTCACCAGCAGCGACACCGCGGCGACCCTGCCGTCCAACGCCACCCTCACCAACGGGGCCGGGACGTTCCCGGCGACCCTCGTCACTGTGGGAAGCCAAACCATCACCGCCACAGATACCGTGACTGGTTCGATTGCCGGCACATCGGCCGCCATTGCGGTGGCCGCGGGGCCGGCCACTCGTCTGCGAGTCATAGCGCCTGCCTCGGCAAGTCCCGGAGTAGCGTTCACCTTCACGGTGACCGCGCTCGATCAATTCAACAACACGGCCACAGGTTACGCCGGCGCCGTGCACTTCACCAGCAGCGACGGTGCGGCGACCCTGCCGTCCAACTCGACGCTGACCAACGGAGCAGGCAGCTTCCCGGCGACGCTCGCCACCGTCGGAAGCCAGTCCATCAGCGCGACCGATACCGTCGCCAGTTCGATTACCGGCACGTCCAATCCAATCCTGGTGGCCATGCTGCCGGCCACGCACTTTGCCATCGCAGCCCCGGCCGTGGTCACCTCGGGTATCGCGTTCAGCTTCACGGTGACGGCGCTCGATGCCAACAACAACACGGTCGCCGGTTACACCGGCCCGGTGCACTTCACCAGCAGCGACGGCTCGGCCATCCTGCCGGCCAACGCCGCCCTCACCAGCGGCGCCGGCACGTTCCAGGCGACGCTCGCCGCCATCAGCGCTGCCCCCGCCGCACGAGGCGGCTACGCATTCAGCACCATCTGGGTGACTGATGTGGCGAGTGCCTCGCTCTCCGGCACTTCCAATCCGATCACGGTGATAGTAGCGCCGTGATGGTAGTGCCTGCCCCAAATCGCGGCGACCCGTCGAATCCCCGCGGACCACCCGCTACAATGGAGAATCGTGTCCCTTTCCTGCTACCTCGACGCTTTCTCCGGAATCAGTGGCGATATGCTGGTCGGCGCTCTCGCCGATGCCGGCGCGGACCAGAGCGCCATCGTCGACGCCATTGACGCGCTCGAAACCGGCGCTACCGTCTCGTTCGAGAAGGTCAAGCGCGCGGGTATCGCCGCCACCAAGTACCAGGTCCAGGTCCAGGAACAGCACGCCCACCGCCACCTCTCCCACATCGTCAAGATCATCGGGCGCGCTTCGCTCTCCGAGCGCGCGAAGAAAACCGCTGTTGCCGTCTTCCAACGCCTCGCCGAGGCCGAAGCCGAAGTCCACCACGTCCCCATCGAGAAGGTCCACTTCCACGAGGTCGGCGCGGCCGACTCCATCGCCGATATCGTCGGCGCTTGCGTGGCCTTCGACCAGCTCGGAATCGACGCCATCGTGTGCTCGCCCCTCAACCTCGGCAGCGGCACGGTCTCGACGGAGCACGGCGTCCTGCCCGTGCCCGCCCCCGCCACCGCCCGCCTTCTCGCCGGCGCGCCCGTGTATTCCCGCGGCCCCGCCGTCGAGCTGACCACTCCCACCGGTGCGGCCGTCGCTGTCACCTTGTCCGCCCACTTCGGCGTCCTCCCGCCCCTCAAAATCCTGCGCACCGGCTACGGCGCGGGCCACCACGACTTCCCCGAACAGGCCAACGTTCTCCGCGTCATCCTCGGCGAGCCCACCGGCGCAGCCGAAGCCCTCGCCGTCTCCGTCATCGAAGCCAATATCGACGACCTCAGCCCCCAGCTTCTGGCCTACGCCGCCGAGCGCCTGCTCGCTTCCGGCGCACTCGACGTCACTCTCTCTCCCCTCGTCATGAAAAAAGGCCGCCCCGGCCACCTGCTGCGCATCGTCGCCAAGCCGGAGGACCGCGAGTCGCTCGCCCAAATCGTCTTTGCCGAAACCACCACCCTCGGCCTGCGCCTCTACTCCGCCGAGCGCCGCGTTCAGGCCCGCGACTTTTTCGAAGTGGAGACCCGCTACGGCAAGGTCCGCATAAAAGTCTCGGCCGATGGCGCTTACGCCCCGGAGTACGACGATTGCCGCAAGCTGGCCCTCGAAGCGGCAGTCCCGTTGAAGACCGTCATCGCCGAAGCCAACTACGCCTACCTCAACCGATCAAGATGAAATACTACCTCACCACTCCCATCTACTATGTCAATGCGGCTCCGCACATCGGCCACGCCTATACCACTATCGTCGCCGACCTGATCCGGCGCTTTAAGGGCATGCAGGGATACGACGCCGCCCTGACCACCGGCTCCGATGAGCACGGCGTCAACGTCGAGCGCGCCGCCGAGCGCGCCGGTAAGTCCCCCAAGGAGTTCTGCGACGTGATCGCCGCCGAATTCGAGCGGCAGTGGCAGTTGCTCGGCCTCCAGATCGATTACTTCCAGCGCACCACCAACCCCGGCCACGCGCGCGTCGTTCAGGACCTGTTCGACCGCTGCCGCAGGAACGGCTACATCTACAAAGGCGCGTACACCGGCCAGTACTGCATCTACGACAATCTCTACGTCAACGACGCCAAGCCCGGCGACCCCTGTCCCGATTGCGGCCGGCCCACCGAGACCATCACCGAGGAGAATTTCTTCTTCGAACTCTCGGCCTTTGCCGATAAGCTGCTCGAGCTCTACGAATCGCAGCCCGATTTCATCCAGCCCGAAACGCGCCGCAATGAGGTGATGTCTTTCGTGCGCCAGGGCCTCACCGATCTCTCCATCACTCGCACCAATATCAAGTGGGGCATCCCCGTGGTCGGCGAGGCGCCGCACGTCTTTTACGTATGGTTCGACGCCCTCACCACCTACATGAGCGCGGTCGAGGGCAAAGGTCTCTGGCCCGCCGACCTGCACCTGATCGGCAAGGAGATCGTGCGCTTCCACGCCATCTACTGGCCCGCGTTCCTCATGGCCGCCGGCGTCGAGCTGCCCAAGCGCATCTTCGCCCACGGATGGCTGCTCTTCGAAGAGAGCAAGATGAGCAAATCGCGCGGCAATATCGTTCGCCCCGAGCCCATTCGCCAAGTGATGGGTGTCGACGCCCTGCGCTACTTCCTGCTGCGCGAAATCGTCTTCGGGCAGGATGGCAGCTTCAGCTACGACGCCCTCGTCAGCCGCTACAATTCCGATCTCGCCAACGGCCTCGGCAATCTCGCCAGCCGTACCCTCACCATGATCGGCCAATACCGCAAGGGCGTGATTCCGCAAGGCGCCGAGCCCGAGATCGCCGCCCTGGCCAACGACACCATCCGCTCCGTCGAGCAGTCGTTCGACCGCTTCGAGTTCTCCAAGGGCCTCGAAGCCGTCTGGGCCCTCATCTCCGCGGTGGACAAGTTCATCGTGCAACAGGCCCCCTGGAAGCTCGCGCGCAACACCGACGACAAATCCCGCGAAACCCTCGATATGGTCCTCTACACCTCGGCCGAAGCGCTGCGCATCTCCACCGCCCTGCTCGCTCCGGTCCTCCCGCAATCGGCCCCCAAAATCTGGACGCAGCTCGGCATGCCGGAGCCCATCGAGTCCGTCCGCTTCCAGACCCTCGCGTGGGGCGGCCTGACCCCCGGCCAATCCATAGGCGAAGTCTCCGGCGTCTTCCCGCGCATCGAAGTCACTGAAGCCGTCGCCAAAATGCGCGCGCTCGAGGAAGTCGCCACGGCTTACCAGGCCGCGCTCCTCGGCCAGAAGCCCGCGCCCGCCGCCGAAAAGCCGCAAGAGCCCGCCCGCATCCCCATCGACGATTTCCTCAAGGTGGACATGCGCGTGGGCCTCGTCCTCACCGCCGAGCGCGTCAAGGGCTCCGACAAGCTCATGCGCATGACTGTCGATATCGGCGAGCCGCAGCCCCGCACGATCGTCGCCGGCATCGCCGAGGCCTACGCTCCGGCCGACCTGCTGAACCGCAAGGTGGTCATCGTCGCCAACCTCCAGCCTCGCAAATTGAAGGGCATCCAGTCCGACGGCATGATCGTGGCCGCGTCCGTCGCCGATGGCAAGCCCGTCCTGGCAGGTTTCCACGAGGATATCTCGCCCGGAGCGCGCCTCAAGTGAGGCTTGTCGATTCCCACTGCCATCTCGACGATCCCAAGTTCGATCCCGACCGCGAGCAAACCATCGGGCGCGCCCTCGCCGCCGGCGTCGAGCGCATCCTCGCCATCGGCACCGGCAGCGGTCCGCCCGATCTGGAAGCCGGCATCCGGTTGGCCGGGCGCTACCCCTTCATCTTCGCCACCGTCGGAGTTCATCCGCACGATGCCTCCAAAGCCGACGCCGAAACATTCTCGCGCTTAGACGTTCTGGCGGCTCACGCCAAAGTCCTGGCCATCGGCGAGATCGGTCTCGACTACCACTACGACTTCTCCCCGCGCGACGTGCAGCGTGCGGTCTTCGAGCGCCAGTTGGACATCGCCGCGGCTGCCGGCAAGCCCATCGTGATCCACACCCGCGAAGCTTGGTCCGATACTATGTCCCTGTTGCGGAACCGCTGGCGCGGCGCCGGCATCATGCACTGTTTCTCGGGCGATGCCGCGCAGGCCCGCGAAGCGCTCGACCTCGGCTTTCACCTCGGCTTTGGCGGCGTCCTGACCTTCCCCAAGGCCGACGGCGTCCGCGAAGCCGCCCGCATCGCGCCCGACGATCGTCTCCTCCTCGAAACCGACTGCCCCTATCTCGCGCCTGTCCCCCATCGCGGAAAGCGCAACGAGCCGGCCTTCGTAGTCGAAGTCGCGCACCGTTTGGCCGCCCTTCGCGGTGTCACCCCCGATCGGATCGCCGAGCTGACCACCGCCAACTTCGACCGCATTTGCGGATGAAGCCCTCAGCGTTCAGCCGCCAGCGCTTTGTACCGCTCCATCTGCTGCTTCAGCCGATCGAGCAGCGCGATGAAGCGCGGGTCCTGCCGCAGGGAATCCAGGCTGGGGTTGTTCGCGAATGCCGGGTAGCAGGGGTATCCGGTGTCGGCCGTCTGCTCCAGCCACTGAATCGCCTGATCGGGTTTGCGCATGAGCGCGTACGCGGTGGCAATCTCCATCGCGGTGTGATGAAAGTGTCCGAACTCCTTGTACCGGACCGCGATCTTGATCTTCTCTTCCGCTTTGGCCTGCTCGCCGCCCGCGGCGTAGAGAACGGCGCGTAACGCGGAGATCATACCGCCGGTATCGTAGTTGGGCGGCAATTTGTCGAGTTCGGCGCGCGCCTCGGCTTCCTTGCCGGAAGCGGCCAGGATCGTCGCGCGCAACGTTTGCCCGAATAGACCAGGGATGTCCGAGGTGAGCTGGATGGCTCGCTCGTACCCGTGCAACGGCAACAGTGCCAGGATCATCATGATGCGCCCACCCGGGCTTCCGGGATTGATCGCGGCGGCCTGCTGCGCATGATCCAGCGATTCCTCCAAAAGTCCCACGTGGTTGTATACCATTGCCAGTTCGGCGTGGGCCTCGTCTGAATTGGGGTTCAATACCAGCGCTCGCCGGAATTCCCGGATGGCCTCTTCGTGCGGAAAGTGATGCGCCGGTGACCATAACAATTGGCCCCGGGCGGAGTACGCGTTCGCCAGGTCGGGATCGATCGCCAGGGCCTTTTCCACCTCGCTCCAGGCCTTGGGCTCGAGTTCCTTCTGCTCTTCGGGCGCGATGCTGAATATTCTTTGACAGTAGGCCATCGCCAGTTCCGCGTGGGCGTCGGCGAAACCGGGGTCTGCATTCACCGCTCGCTGGAGCAGGTCGATGGCGGCCCGGTTGTTCTGGGCGACCTTGCCGCGCAGGTACAGATCGTACGCCTCGGGCTTGACCGGGCCGCTCCGGGCCAGCCGTCCCTTCTCCTGCGGCGTGAGCTGCGCGCGCACCTCCTCGGCAATGGCGCGCGCCACCTCGCTCTGCAACGCCAGCACGTTGGTCAGATCGCGGTCGTAGCTTTCGCTCCACAGGTGCCGGTCGGCCGCCGCGTCGATCAACTGCGCGGTGATCCGCACCCGGTCGCCCGCGCGCTGCACCGACCCTTCGATCACCGCATCCACGTTGAGTTCCCGGGCGATCTCCGGCATCGGCTTGTGCTGCCCCTTGTATTGCATCACCGACGTGCGCGAGATCACCCGCAGCGCCCCGATCTTGGCCAGGTTCGAAGTCAGCTCCTCGGTCATGCCATCGGCGAAATAAGCCTGAGCCGCGTCTCCCGTGAAGTTCTCCAGCGGCAGCACCGCCAGCGATCGCAGGGGATGGGCCGCCGCCGGCCGCCGCATCATCCAGAACCCGGCGACTGCCGCCAGCAGGACAACCAGCCCGCCGCCAATCGCCACCGCCCGCCGGCGCGGCCGCCCCTGCGCGGGTGGCGGCGCGGCGATCCGCCCCAGCTCCGCGCCCAGTTCGCGCATGCTCCAGTAGCGGAGCCCCGGGTCTTTTTGCAGGCATTTCGAAACGGCGCGTTCGAGCCCCGCCGAGATGCCCGATAGCGCCGCCGGCTCGTCCTTCACGATCGCCGTCACCAGTTCCGCGGACGTCTTCTGCGGAAACGCGCGCCGCCCGGCGCAGGCCTCGTAGAGCACCACCCCGGCCGCGTAGATATCGCTGCGCGCGTCGGCCGCCTGGCCGCGCAACTGCTCCGGCGCCATGTACGCCAGCGTGCCGGCCACTTTCCCGGTCTCTCCGGCGGTAACGGTGCTGGCGTCGTCCTTCCTCAGGACCGCCAGGCCGAAGTCCAGAATCTTCAGCCGCCCGTCCGGAGTCACTCGCAGGTTCCCCGGCTTCAGGTCGCGGTGTACGACGCCCTGCTCGTGGGCCGCCGACAGGCCCGCCGCCAGTTGCATGCCGAGATCCAGGACCTCCCGCTCGGGCAGCGGGCCCCGCGAAATCTTCTGGTCGAGCGTGACTCCGGGGATGTGCTCCAGAACCAGGAAGTCCACTCCGCTATCGGAGTCGAAGTCGTGGATCGTGGCGATATTTGGGTGGTTCAGGTGCGAGAGTGCCAGCGCCTCTTTGCGGAATCGCTTGCGGGCGTTCTCGTCGCTCAGCATTCCGGCGGGCAGCACCTTGATCGCGACGTCGCGTTCCAGCCGCTCGTCCCGCGCCCGGTACACGACCCCCATGCCGCCGGCACCGATCTTCTCGAGGATGCGGTAATGCCCCAGCGATTCGCCGATCATGCCACACCCGCCGATCATCATAGCAGGAAATCGGATCTGGCAATCCGAATCACTCTGTGGGGCAGGATGGCATCCTGCGGTGGGTTGTCAACCCGTCCGGCGAGCCGAAGCTCGCCTGTTCGCTCCCCGCCGCGACGTTCTCCTGTCGCTGGGAGGCGTCCCCGCCATCGCCTGGTCGCGGCGCGAAGCGCCCGATCACGCGCGGCCACGCGCGCCGCCCGATCGCTGCCTTTCCGCCCCGCTTTGCTAAACTGAAATACTTACAATGAACTTAGGCAAGCTTGGCCAGCTCCTCACCGCCAAAGAAGTTTTCGAGCTGATCTCCGACGAAATGGAGCAGGTCGAAAAGAAGATCGCCGCCGAGTCGGTGGCATCCGTCGACGTGGTGACCGCCATCGGCCAGTATCTGCAATCCAGCGGCGGCAAGCGCCTGCGCCCCTCGCTGCTCCTGCTCTCCGCCAAGCTGGCCGGCCGCGCCGGACCTACCGCCATCCACCTCGGCGCTGTCGTGGAACTCATCCATGCGGCCACCCTCGTCCACGACGATGTGATCGACGCCGCCGAAACGCGCCGCGGCCGCCCCTCCTCCAACGTCAAATGGGGCAACCATACCTGTGTCCTGGCCGGCGACTGGCTCTACATGCAGGCCTTTCAAATGGCCCTCCGCGAGCGCAGCTTCGCCATCCTCGACCTCCTGATCGGCCTCACTCAGAAGATGATCGAAGGCGAGCTCTTGCAGCTCGAGCGCATCGGCCGCATCGATGTCACCGAGGCCGACTGCATGGAACTGGTGGACCGCAAAACGGCCTGCCTCTTCTCCGTGTGCGCGCGCCTGGGCGCCCTCTCCGCCAGTTCCGATGCCGGCACGCAGGAACGCTTGGGCGAGTATGCCTGGAACCTCGGCATGGCGTTCCAGCTCGTGGACGACGTGCTCGACTTCACCGCGCGCGAGAAAACCCTCGGCAAACCCGTGGGCGGCGATCTGCGCGAGGGCAAGGTCACGCTGCCCCTGGTCTACGCGCTGGAGTGCGCCTCGCCCGCCGAGCGCCGCCTGGTCGAGACCATTCTCCATCGCCGCAACTACGAGGAAGTGCCCTTCGCCCGCATCCTGTCGCTGCTCGAAAAGTACCGCGGCATCGAGCGTGTCAAGGACCGCGCTCAGGCCTTCACCGACAAAGCGCGCCAGATCATCGCCGAATTCCCCGAGAGCCCCTACCAGCGCGCCCTGACCGCCGTCACCGAGCTGGTCACCGAGCGCGACCACTGATCAGTCCCCCTACTTCCCATAGCTCTTCTCGAATCCATTCCGCCCGTTCCGTACCGTAAACGTTCCGTCGGCCTGCGCGGTGAGCAGGATCCAGTTCCCCTGGCAGTTCTCTTCCGGATTTGCGATGAACTGCTCCGCCGCGTTGTGCTCCCGCCCGCCCGCGATCGAGTAGTGGAGCTGCCACAGATCCAGCAGCCCGGCCGAGTCGTGAATCGTCTGCCACGCCTCCGGCGAGCCCCCCTTGCGCGCTCCGTTGTTCATGATCACGACTCGCGGGTGCAGTGCCCAGACCATTTGCGGAGAGCCCGAAGTCTTGGTGCCGTGATGCGTGGTCATGTAAACGTCCACCGTGCCCAGCTTGTTCGCCGGGCAAGCCAGGTCGTGCTCCTGGTTCCAGTAGAGGTCGCCCAGGTCCGCCAGGCGAAACTCGCCGTAACTCAGCACCAGGCCGATCGACCGCGCATTCTCGCCCTTATCCACGTCCAGCGCGTGGTAGTCCTTACAGGCCGGATTCGCCGCCCCCGCGCCCGGCAGCGCCTTGGATATCGCGCGGCCCGACGCGGTCACCACCTCCACGCGAATGCCCTGGATCGGGACCACGTCCCCGGCCCGGACTTCCCTGTGGTCCGCCCGGTTTCGCAGCTTGGTATAAGCGCTGTACACCGCCCCCACGTCCTTGACGCTTTCGTAGTTCTGCCCGTGATCCAGAAAGTGGCGGATCGGGAGCTTCTCGGCCAGTTGCGGCACGCCGCCCACGTGATCGACGTGGTAATGCGTGATGACCAGGTAGTCGATCTGCTTGACGCCCGCTGCCGCGGCAGCCGCTGCGATGCGCCGCGCGTCCCGTCCGCCGAATCCCGCATACCCGGCATCCACCAGCATGGACTCTCCGGTGGGCGACACATACAGCGTGGACTTGCCGCCCTCCACGTCGATGGAATAGACTTTCAGCCCCTGCGCGGACGCCAGGGAGATACCGCCTATGAGAACCGCAATGGATAGGAATCGCATGGTCATCGAGTAACGCGTGACGCGTCCTTGCATTGTGGCACAGGCAGGTTACAAATCGGTGAGGCGGCCTGCCGCCCACACACCGCCGCCACGGTTCTCCTCGACAGCCGCGATGTCAGGCCACCGCGATTTTCTTTCCGGCCAAGTGATCGGCCCCTTGAAGGAATCGATCCACACGCTGGAATCGACAAGAATCAACGGTCGCTCCTCATCGCGTTGAGATCGCCCTGCCAGTCCAGTTTGCCGCGCAGTCGGCGAATCTCCCCCTGTCTGCACAGGCGTAGCAAGGTCCGCAACCCTTCTTCGACCGCCTGGCGCTTGCTCTTCAGGCCGGTTGCGCGAAGCGTGTCCCGCATCAGCTTATCGTCGATCACGATGTTCGTCCGCACCGATGTGTATCCCGGCAAATAATTGTACACATTCCGGGTTGAAACCGGTAACCTCTAGCCCGCGATCTGCCGCCGATATTCTCCGCGTCGGCCTGTCGGCCGTCTGCCGGGTGCTAACCGATTGACTCATATTCGGATCTGAAAATGGGCGTTACAATCGCGGAAGGCGGATTTCACCAGCCGTAGAGCGATGAAATGACATCATTTTGGAAAATTGCCGCGCCTGTAACGTGCGTGGCCGTCATCGGCGGGGCTGAACTTTGGCCGATATACAAACAGAAGGCCATCGAGCGGAAGCTCGCCGAGGCCGCGAGGGTGTGCCGCGTGCGCGCCGGGCAGGGAGACGCGAAAGCTCAGGACAGCCTCGGCAACATGTATCGCAAGGGCCAGGGTGTGCCGCGGGACTACGCCGAGGCCGTCCGCTGGTTTCGACAGGCCGCTGCCCAGGGCTACGCGCTGGCCGAGAGCGACCTGGGCGTGATGTATCGCTCCGGCCAGGGAGTGCCGCGGGACCCCGCCGAGGCTGTGCGCTGGTTCCGCCAAGCCGCTGCCCAGGGTGACGCCCAAGGTCAATACTGCCTGGGCCTCAGTTACGCCAAGGGCCAGGGAGTGCCGCAAGACTACGCCGAGGCTGTCCGCTGGTACCGCCAGGCCGCCGGTCAGGGTGACGCGAGGGCTCAGTACGGCCTCGGCTACATGTTTGACGAGGGCAAGGGTGTGCCGCGGGAACACGCCGAGGCTGTCCGCTGGTTCCGCCAAGCCGCCGAGCAGGGTGACGCGAGGGCTCAGGCCTACCTGGGCTTCTGCTATTTCCACGGCCAGGGTGTGCCGCGGGACTACGCCGAGGCCGCCCGCTGGTGCCGCAAAGCCGCCGAGCAGGGTGACGCAAATGCTCAGTACGGTCTCGGCCTCATGTATCGCAACGGCCAGGGAGTCTCGCAGGACGACGCCCAGGCTTTCCATTGGTACCGCCTGGCCGCCGATCAGGGTTACGCGTCGGCTCAATACGGCCTCGGCTACATGTATCGCCGGGGCGAGGGAGTGGCGCGGAACTACGACAAGGCCGCCGGCTGGTACCGCAAAGCCGCCGAACACGGTGACGCCCATGCTCAGCACGGCCTTGGCTCCATGTATTTCGAGGGCGAAGGAGTCCCGCAGAGCTACGCCGAGGCTGTCCGTTGGTACCGCCAGGCCGCCGAACAGGGCGAGGCGTTTGCTCAGTGCGACCTGGGCTTCATGTATTACTATGGCCAAAGCGTGCCGCGGGATTATGTGCAGGCACACGTGTGGATGAGCCTCGCGGCGGCTTTCCGTATCAGTGCAGATCGGGACCACAACTGGGTCAAAGGACTCGATCTCGTCACCGGTAAGATGACCGCGGAGCAGATCGCCGAAGCCAGGCGCCTGGCGCGGGAGTGGAAGCCCCGCGAACAAGCAGCCGCTCCGAGCGAGTCCGGCAGCAAACCGTGAGACTCACGGACCTGAACGGGCTTCACCCGCCGGCGCGAGCGTGACAGAATTCCGGCACCCTGTAGTTGGAATCGGGATCGCGGGGTCTTTGCTTGCAGAGGGAAGATCTTCATGCGGTCTCTCCGCGCCGCCGCGGTGTGTTGGGCCCTGGTGGCAGCCGCGCAAACGCCCCCCCCTCCCGATGCGGCCTTGGTGGCGGGAGCCTCCCCGCCGGTCACCGGCCGGGCCACGGACCTTTTGTTTTGGCCGCTAGCCGTCGCCGTAAGGCCGGACGGTACGTTGTGCGTCAGCGCCTGGGGTTACGACGCACCGGATCAGATCTGGCTCGTCAGCCCTTCCGGAGACATTAGCCGTCTTCCGGGCCCATGGGACAACAGTGGCGCCGATGTGACTGCCCTTGCCGCCGATGGCGCGAACAATCTCTATCTCGCCGGTTTCGGTACGCCCGTGTGGAAAGTGTCTGCCGCCGGCCGCATCACCGTGGTGGCCGGTGGCGGAACCTCCGTACCTGATGGGCAAAGCTCCATCTCCGCGGCTTCGGCGCAGCTTGGCATCAAAGCCATCGCCCTAGACCGCGCGGGCAACCTGTATATCAGCGAAGTGTGGGGAAGCCGGATCTGGAAGGTAACCCCGGACGGCATGCTCGCCGCGTTTGCCGGCACCGGACAGCAACCCGGCGGTCCCCAGGATACGGCCACGGTGCCGGCCCTGAAATTCGACCTGTCCGCCGATGCGAAAATGGCAGCCGGTTCTTCCGGCGATCTTTATTTGATCGATGGAAGCTGGATCCTGCATATCACCTCTGACGGGATGTTGCATCATGTGGCCGATATTCAGGCGCCAGGCCAGCTCAGCGGTTTTTCGATCGCTTTGGACTCGTCGGACAACGTTTATATCGGCTCGGAAACGCAGGTGTATCGCGTTGCGCCGAGTGGCGCGTTCACCCTGATCGCTGGCTCGGGGGCGGCACGGCCTTTCAGCGACGGCTGCACTCCGGACGCTCCCGGAATTCACAAGGCCGTAAACGCCACGCTTGCATTCGTGTGGAATCTGGCCGCCGATCTCTCTGGCCGCGTCTACATTGCCGACGAAGCCAATGGACGCGTGCGTCGCGTGGACAGCGACGGGACCATCCGCACGGTGGCGGGTGGCCCGTTCGGAGCGTTCGGAGGGGATGGCGGCGCCGCAACCAGCGCTTTTCTGGCCGCGCCCGCTGGACTGGCATTCGATTCCACCGGCAGTCTGTACATCGCGGACGTGCAAAACAATCGCATACGAAAGGTGACGCCGGATGGATTGATCCGGACCGTGGCCGGTGGCATCGCAACCGCCGGGCAGGATCCGGCGTGCTTCCCGCAAAGCGATGCCAACCTGCTTCAGCCCGGTGGCGTCGCCGTGGACGCGTCGGACAACGTTTACATAGCGGACACCGGAAACAACCGGGTGATGATGCTCCAGCCCGATGGCAGCCTGGTCAAGGTGGGAGATGGTGTCGAGGCGCAGAGTATCGCCGTGACCCCATCCGGCGGGATCTATGTTGCCAATCTCGCCCTGGTTGGCCTGATCGCAGGCGGCACGTTCCACTCCTTGGACACTACTTTTGGCCCGGGTTTGGCGGTGGATCCTCAGGGGAATCTGTATTACAGGGGAACGGGGCGGGGGATTGTGAAGCGCGCCCCGAACGGAGATGAGTTTGGAGGCGTATTCGCCAGCCCCGGCGCGCTTGCCGCCGATGGACAGGAGACAATTTACTATTCCACGAATGAGGCAGGATCTGCCACGGGTCCGCTGATGGCGCTGACCAGGGATTGCCTCTTGACCACGCTCGTCCCGTTTGGCCCCGGCAACGCCACGTTCCAAGCTGGATTCGGGGGGATCGCGGTTGCGCCCAACGGTGACCTGTACGTGGCGGACTCCGGTGGGAACCAAATCTGGCGCATTCCGGCGCGCCCCTTGGATCGGAGCCCCGCGGCTCTCACTCTGCCCCCGGTTTCCGTCCTGAACGGCGCCACCGAAATGCCGCGCTACATCACTCCTGCTTGCTCATTTTTCTGTCTCCCCTATACCAATGAGGCTGTGGCGCCGGGCGAAGCGGTCGTGATTCAGGGTTACTGCCTGGGCCCCATGCGCAATTTAGCGGAACAGACCGATGAGAACGGCTTCGTAGCCACCGTGCTGGGGGAGACGCAAGTCACATTTGACGGCGTGCCGGCGCCTCTGATTGCGGTCAACTCCGGCCAGATTGTCGCTGTGGTCCCATACGAGTCGGCCGGTTCCACATCGCAAACGATGGTGGTTAGTTACCACGGAGCGAGCCAGAGTGTGGCATTAGGTGCGGTCGCAGCCTCTCCCGGGATCTTTCCAAACTTCAGCGGCGCCGCCAGTGCCGGATCGGAATTCACCATCTATGCCACCGGCGGAGGGCAGACCGTTCCGCCCGGGGTCACTGGCAAGCCTCCATCCGACTCCCTGCCCGTCCCGGCGTTGCCCGTCTCCATAAGCATCGACGGAAGCCCCGCGGACCTGCTCTACGCCGGCGCCGTCCCCGGATACATCGGCATCTTCCGGATCACGTTTCGTGTGCCGGACGGGACCGCGCCGGGGCAGCACACCCTCACCTTGATGGTGGGCGGCGCATCCACTTCGCGGCAGATCTTCGTCCAGGGCGCGGACGGCTCGGGGCAGTTCGGTACCGGTGCCGTCAAGAATCCGCTTTCGCTCCAGTTGCGATGAGCGGGACAGGGGCATGGTGGGATGTGGGCGGTTTGCGAAGACCGCCCACGTCTCGAGAGGAACGACTGTGACACTGCGCAACTGCGCGGAGCATCGCAAAGGCTGAACGACACTCCGTTAGACTGTGACGATTCTTTCCTACCTCTGGCAGCACAACAATACCGAAAAAGGTTGGTTGTACAACGGCTAATGACAATGGATATGGGAGAGACGGCGCAACGCGGCGGAAAACAGGTTTCGTAAACTTTCTCGAGGAATCCGGCGTTGTACTCGCCCCCAAAAGCCAGTCACAAACTTTGAAAACTTATTTCTCCTTTAATTTCAGACTCAATTCACTGAATTCACCGGGCAGCCACAAAAGCATATGCCACCATGGGATCGAGAGAGTCCTTTTGAGAACTCGAACCAGTTTCCGAAATCGCCAAACCCGCCGCAAATGCATTTGCGGTTCGGGATCGGGTGACGCATCTGCGAAAATGACCGCCCGGATGCGTCTCCCATTTTCGCCTCGTCCCCGCAAACCACGGAAACAGAGTGGCTTACACTTGCGTGTTTTTTGGTACTCACTCTCGGCCCGATTCGTCACCCGATGCGCCTCCCGCCCCCCGTTTCCGAGCAGCGCGCGTCAGCAAGCGGTCTTCGGCCCTTTCTCCGATGCTTCCGCGCGCCGCCGGCCCGTCCCCCTCTGTGGTATCTTTTCTTGCATACCGTCTCTGAGAGGGGGGACTCACACCATGCGCCAGATCATTTCTGGAATCGTCGTTCTTGCAGCCATCGCTCTCCAGGCCGTGGCTCAAACCGAAGGCACCGGCACCGTCATCGGCGTCGTCACCGATCCGTCCGCCGCCGTTGTGCCCGCCGCGAAAATCGAGCTTCGCGACACCGCCACCGGTGTCGTGCGCTCCGCCGTCACCAACAACGCCGGCCGCTACGCCTTCGTCGGCGTGCAGCCGGGAACCTACTCGGTCAAGAGCACGCACCCCGGCTTTAAAGAGGTTGCCGTGCCGGAAGTGATCGTGGAAGTCGGCCGGTCCTACACCATCAACCTGGAGCTGAGCCTCGGCGCCTCCCAGTCCGTGGTCGAGGTCACCACCACTCCCGGCGCCGAGCTCCAGACCCTGGATTCCTCCGTCGGCAGCGCCGTCGGCGGCGACACCCTCCTCATGGTGCCGACCCTGACCCGCAACGCCACCAGTCTTCTGCTCCTCCAGCCTACTTCGGTCCCGCAGCAGGCCTCCAGCCAGAGCAGCACCCTCGGCGGCCAGGTCGGCGGCGCCCACAGCGACCAGAACTCCATCATGCTCGATGGCGGCAACATCACCAACGGCACCTCCGCCAACAACGACTACCTGGTCAACTTCGACGGCGGTCCCGAGGGCTCCATTCCCACTCCCATCGAAAGCATTCAGGAATTCCGCGTCTCCACCAGCAATCCCACCGCCAGCTTCAGCGGCGCATCCGGCAGCGAAACCGTGCTCGTCACCAAGCGCGGCGGCAACCAGTATCACGGCTCCGGCTATTGGTACCTCCAGAACGACGAGCTCAACTCCAACACCTGGGACCGCAACCGCCTCGGCCAGATCCGCCCGGAAAGCAAGGACAACCGCTTCGGCGGCAGCCTCGGCGGTTATATCCCCAAACTGCCCGACAGCGCCAAGACTTACTTCTACATGAATTACGAAGGCCGCCGCCTGGTGGCCGCCACCCAGGTCTCGCGCCTGGTCCCCACGGACACGCTGCGCCAGGGCATTCTCCGCTTCCGCGACGCCACCGGCAACATCGTCTCCTATAACCTGGCCACCTCCACCACCTGCGGGGCCCAGGGCAACACCGCGTGCGACCCGCGCGGCATCGGCCTCAACCCGTTGGTGAACACCATGTGGAGCAAGTACGAGCCGGAGGGCAACGACTCCACCCAGGGCGATGGCCTCAACACCACCGGCTTCAGCGCGGCGCTGCCCTTGCCCATCGCTTCGAATTTCGCCGTGGTCCGCCTCGACCACTCCTTCGGTCCCAAATGGCAGGCCTTTGCCAGCTACCGCTACTTCACCGAAACCGCGGCCGTGAACCGCCAGGTGGATATCGGCGGCCTCCTCCCCGGCGACGTCAAGGGCCAGCCCGCCTCCACCGCCAATATCCCGCGCCAGCCTCGATACCTTGTGCTCGGCCTGACCGGCACCATTACCCCCACTCTCACCAACGAGGTGACCTTCAGTTATCTGCGCGACTGGTGGTACTGGAACACCGCCAGCGCCTTCCCCCAAGTCCCCGGCACCTCCGCCGCTCTGGAGCTCGGCGGGAACTCCACCAACGGCCTGGTCCCCATCAACCTCAATACCACCGGCGCCCGCACGCGCTTGTGGAACGGCCACAATCTCGACTTCCGCGACAATGTCTCCTGGCAGAAGGGCAACCACCTGGTCCGCATCGGCGGAACCTTCAGCCACGCTGCCGTGAACTTCTTCCGCGATGACGGCCAGGTCGGCCTGGTGGAACCGGCGGACCTGATTACCCAGACCAGCGGGCTCAACATCCCCGCCAACTACCGTCCGCCCACCTGCACCTCCACCCTCACCACCAACTGTCTCCCGTCGAACCAGAACAGCAACTGGAACAACCTCTACGCGCAGGCCCTGGGCCTGGTCGATCAGGCGCTGGTCGTCGGCGCCCGCGCCAAGGATTTGAGCGCGCTGCCGCCCGGCACGCCGCTCTTCAACGACGTGCACTACGCCAGCTTCAGCTTGTACGCCACCGATTCCTGGAAGATCACCCCCACCCTCACCGTCAACTACGGGCTCAACTGGTCCGTCGACGTGCCGCCCATCGACGCATCCGGGAAGCAGGCAATCTCGCTCATCCTGCCGGCCAACCAGGTGCTGGTTCCCGAGGATTACCTCGCTCAGCGCCAGCAGGCCGCCTTGAGCGGAAACATCTACAATCCCACCGTGGGCTTCTCGCCCATCGCCTCCACCGGCCGCACGTATCCTTATGATCTGGTGCTCGACACCGTGGCGCCTCGCCTGGCGATGGCCTGGAACCCCAAATTCTCCGGCGGCAAGATGGTGATCCGCGGCGGCTACGGCCAGTTGTTCGACCGGCTGAACGGGGTCCAGAAGGTGGGCAATGCCCTCCAGGGATTCGGCTTCCAGCAGACCCTCACGTGCCTCGGCCCTTCGCGCACCGGCCAATGCCTCGGCGTTGCGGGCGTCGATCCCTCCACCGTATTCCGCGCCGGTGTGGACGGCGCCACTGTCCCGATTCCCGCCCTGACCGCCTCGGCCACCGCGCCCTTGATCCCCGGCGTCACCGGTTTTCCCGGCGCCAACCAGCCGCTCGCCAACACTACTTACCAGATCGACCCGCATTATCGCCCTGGCCGCAATCACCAGTGGGACCTGACGCTCCAGCGCGAGCTGCCGGGCAATTCGCTGCTCGAAATCGGTTACATCGGGCGCCACGCCTCCAACATCTACAACCCGCTCGAAGTCAACCAGGTGCCGTTCATGATGACGCTCAACGGCCAGACCTACGCCCAGGCCTTCAACGCCATCGCCGCCCAGCTCAAGGCCGGAACCCCCGCCGCGTCCGTCACGCCCCAGCCGTTTCTCGAAGCGGCGCTGGCCGGCAGCTCTCTGTGCGTCCCTCCCAACACCAGTTGCACCGCCGGCGTGGCCGCCAAGTACAGCGGCTCTTTCCCCATCCAGCACGTCACCGACGTGTGGAACGGCATCCAGCCCTCCTTCAAGTTCGGCCCCGCCACCGCCGCCACCAACCAGGTCTCCACCATGTTCTACTGGGCCAGCGCCGGATGGGCCAACTATAACGCCGGGTTCGTCTCCTACCGCACCCGCCGTTTCAAGGGCCTCACCGTGGACGCCAACCTCACCTGGGCCCATTCGCTCGACACCCGCGGCCTGAACCAGGACTTCGATACCGCGTCCTCCAATTCCTACAACCTGCAATACGATTACGGCACTTCGATCTTCGACCGCAAGTTCGTGTTCAACCTGTTATCGCTCTACGAGCTGCCCTTCGCGCGCCATGGCCGCGGCGTCCTGAGCCAGGTCGTGAAGGGATGGTACCTCGCTCCCATCATCAACATCTCCAGCGGCCTGCCGCTCAAGGTAGCCACCGGTTCCGGCCAGGAATTCGGACAGGGCGGCAGCACCAACAGCGCCGGCGCGATCCTCACCACGTCCGACAACTTCGGCAATAGCGTGCACTCGGGCGTGGCCGGCGACGCGGCCACCCAGGCGGGCATCAACGGCAACCCCGCGGCCGGCGGCAGCGGCCTCAACCTGTTCGCCAATCCCGCCGCCGTCTTCGCCGCGTTCCGTCCCGCCCTGGTGGGCGTCGATACCACCAGCGGCGGCGGCGGCCAGTTGCGCGGCCTGCCCCGCTGGAACGTGGACATGGCCATCTCGCGCAAATTCCAGTTCTCAGAGCGCTGCAGCTCCACCTTCAGCGGTCAGCTCTTCAACATGTTCAACGTAGTGCAGTTCGCCGATCCCTCGGTGAGCCTGCAATCGCCGCAGTCCTTCGGCGTCCTGAGCAGTCAGGTGAACAGCCCGCGCATCGTGCAATTCGGGCTGCACATTGACTTCTAAAATGCCTACTCGCACCGCAACGCCGTCGATGGATCCACGTGCGTGGCCCGCAGCGCCGGAATATAGCTCGCCGCCGCCGCCACCGCGCCCAGCAGGGCGACCACGCCCGCAATCGTAACCGGGTCGCTCGCCGTGATGCCGAACAGCAGGCTGCCCAGCAGCCGCCCCAGCGCGATCGAGGCCGCCGCGCCCGCCGCGAGACCGATCGCCACCGGGACCATGCCCTGGCGCAGCACCAGCCGCTGGATGTTTCCCGGTCGTGCCCCCAGCGCCATCCGGATGCCCATCTCGTTGGTCCGCTGCGTCACGGAGTACGACACCACGCCGTAGATTCCCAAACCGGCCAGCAGCATCGCGGCCCCGGCGAACAGCAGCACCAGGTCCATCTGGAACCGGCGCTGCGCTACCGATGCCGCCACCATGGTCTCCATCGTCCGCAACGCCGGGATAGGCAGATCCGGATCGGCCTGGCGGATCGCCTGCCGGATCGCGGGAGCGGCCGCCGCCGGATCGCTTGCCGTCTTCACCACCAGCGATGTCCGGTCCCACACCCGCTGCCAGTACGGCTCGTAGACCGTCAGCGACGGCGCCTTGCTCAGGCTGACTCCGCGGACATCGCCCACCACGCCCACGACTTCGAGCAGCGGCGATCTGTCGTCGCCTTCGCGGAAGCGCTTGCCGATGGGATTCTGGTGCGGCCACAGCCGCTCGGCCGTGATGGCCGATACCATCGCCAGTTTCCGGTCGCGGTCCGCCTCGGTGAAGAACCGGCCCGCGCGAAGCGGGATTCCCATGGTACGGAAGTAGTCCGGGTTCACCCGGCGGACGTCGGCCAGCGGGCGCTCGATCAACGGCAGGTTGGTGCCCTCGAGTCGCAGAAGATTGTTCCCGCCCTCGCCGCCCAGCGGCAGCACGTTGGAGATGCCGGCCGCCGTGACGCCCGGCAGCGCTTCCACGCGCTCCAGCAGCGAGGTGAAGAATGCCACCCTCTGCTCGGAATTCGTATAGCGGCTGCCCGGCAGGGCCAACTCGATGGTCACCAGGCGCTGCGCGTCGAACCCGCCATCCACCCGCAGCAGCTTGACGAAGCTGTGCAGCAGCAGGCCGCCGGCGATCAGGCACATGGTGCTCAACCCGACTTCCACGCCCACCAGCAGCGAGCGCAGCCGCCCGCTCGACCGCGTCGCCGTTCGGCCCCGCCCGGCCGACTGCATGGCGTCCTGCGGATTTGTCCGGGCAAAGCGCCACGCCGGAAACAGCCCGAAGAACAGGCCGGCCAGCATCGAAATCCCCAGCGTGAACAGCAGCAGGTGCGCGTCCGGATGGACCTCATCCAGCCGCGGCAGGTCCACCGGAGCGTTCGCCACGATGAGCCGCGTCGCCGCGAGGGCCAGCGCCATCCCGAAGACGCCGCCGAGCGCGGCCAGCAGCAGGCTCTCCACCAGCACCTGCCGCACCAGGCGTCCGCGGCTCGCGCCGACAGCCGTGCGGATGGCGATCTCTCGCCGCCGCCTGCTGGCGCGCCCCAGCAGCAGGTTCGCGATGTTGACGCAGGCGATCAGCAGGACCGCCGCCACCGCCGCCAGCATCAGCTCCAGGCCGCTTCGCGACCGGCCCGTGATCTGCTCCTGCAAGGGTACGAGGGCCGCGCGCAGCTCGACTTTTTCGGGGAACTGGCTCGCCATTCGCGCCTGTGCGGCGTTCAGTTCGGCCAGCGCCTGCGACGCGGAGATGCCGCGCCCCAGCCGCGCAATCACGGAGTAGTTGAAGTCGCCCAGCGGCGAGAGATCGTCCTTGCGGAGCCCGAACGGCTTCCACAGTTGCGGCCGCTCCTCGGCGATGGTCATGGCGTACAACTGGCTCAGCTTGGGAAAGCGAAACGCCGGAGGAAGCACCCCCACGATCTCGTAAGGGTTCCCGTCCAGCATGATCCTCCGGCCGATCACGCCCGGATCGGCGCCGAAGCGGCGCTTCCACAACTCGTCGTTCAGCAGCACAACGCGGTCGTGCCCCGGCTGGTCTTCCTCCTCCAGGAAGGTCCTGCCCAGGCTGGCCTGAACGCCCAGCATGGGGAACAGGCCCGGCGTGACGCGGGCGGCCGGCAGCCGTTCCGGTTCGCCCGAGCCGGTCAGGTTGATGGTGAAGCCCCCGATCATCGCCATCTGCTCGAAGGACCGGACGTTCTGGCGCCAATCGAGGAAGTGCATCGCGTTGACCGGAATCAGCGGCGCGATATGGCTGAACCTGGGGACCACCTCGTGGATCACGTACAGGCGCGCGGCGTCGCGATACGCCAGGGGCCGCAGAATCACGCTGTCCACGATGCTGAAGACCGCGGTATTGGCGCCGATTCCCAGGGCCAGGGTGGCGATGGCGATGGCGCTGAATCCCGGGTCTTTGCGCAACGTCCGCAGGGCGAACCGCAGATCGGCAAGCAGGGCGTCGAACATGGTCGCTCCAAACAAACTGATACGACCGGGCGGGTGCGGATGTTGCAGGAATCTCTTCCGCCCCCAGGCCGGGCCGGGTCCGCGTTTCCGGTCAGCCCAGCCGGGGAAGAGTTCAAGCGGGTCTCAAAACGGGCCGTCGAAAAACTTGTCGAAAAGAGCTTTTCTTCGACTCGCTTTGGTGATAGACTTAATGCCGCTATTTTGGGGGGTTCAGAACACTCAGTTCACCAAAGGGGGACCAGGGATGCGAATGTGTAAAGCGACGCAGCTTTTCGCCATGTTGGCGCTCCTCGTACTGAGCGCCTTTGGCCAAACCGTTTCCAGTTCACTGGTGGGTACCGTGCTCGATCCAGCCAGCGCGGTCGTGCCGAATGCCAAGGTCACCTTGACCGATCCGGACACCGGAAGCGTCCGCACGGTGACGACGGATGTAGGGGGCAATTTCCGGTTCCTGGACCTCTCGCCCGGCACCTATACCCTCTCCGTCCAGGTTCAGGGTTTCAAGGGGCTGACGGAAACAAATGTGGTTGTCGCGGCGCAGGAAACCCGCGATATCGGCAAGATCACCTTGCAGGTTGGCAGCCTCTCGGAATCGGTTTCGGTGATGGCGGAAGCCACTCCGATCCAGTTGGCGAGCTCGGAAAAGTCGCAGGGCATCGACGCCAACCAGTTAAAGAATGTTACCCTCAAGGGCCGCGACATGTTCGGCTACATGAGCATGGTGCCGGGCGTCATCGACACCACCGCCAGCCGCGATGTGACGACCCCCAACGCCATTGGCGGCATCATTATCAACGGCAACGAATCCAGCAAAATCAATTTTACCGTGGACGGCATCACGGACCTGGATACTGGCTCCAACAGCACCGTTCACTACGAGCCGAATATCGATGCCATCCAGGAGTTGAAGGTCCTCACTTCGAATTACCAGGCGGAGTTTGGGCGAAACTCGGGCGGCACCATTACGGCGGTGACCAAGAGCGGGACGCGCGACCTTCACGCCACCGGACAATGGACCCACCGGCATGAGGAGTTCAATGCTAATTCCTGGCTGAACAATCACAGCCTCACCGCGACCGGCACCGCTCAGCCAATACCGCGCTACCGGTATAACATCGAAAGCTATACCGTGGGCGGTCCCGCCTATATTCCGAGGCTGCTGAACAAAGGAAGGAACAAGTTATTCTTCTTCTGGGCGCAGGAGTACACAGGCCAGTTCGTCACTGGCGGGGCGCAAACCAAATACACCCCGACGGCGCTGGAACGCGGAGGCGACTTTTCGCAAACCTTCGCCAACAATGGCTCGCTGGTGGTCGTCACGGATCCCAACACCGGTGCGCCCTTCCCCGGAAACAAGGTACCCGCCTCGCGGGCCGATCCGACCGGCGTGGGGCAACAGATGCTGAACTTTTTCCCCCTGCCCAACTTTGTGGGCACCGGCAACCAGGCGAATGTCGTCAACTATTTCGAGTCCGCCAGCGCCACGCATCCCCGGCGCAACGACGTGCTGCGCCTGGATACTTACGTGACATCCAAGATCAACGGCTACTTCCGCTGGATCAACGACCACGACGACATGATCGCGCTTTACCAGGGCGTCCAGTTTTCACAGGATAAGGGCGGTGTGCTGGGAGCCAACGGCATCGCTCCCATCGATCACCCGAATCCGGGGCACGGCTATTCGGGTACCGTGACCTATGCGATCACGCCTACGCTGATCAATGAATTTTCGATCGGCGAAAGCTGGAACACGTGGGCCTACTATTCGACGGACAATTACAAGACGGAGGATCGCTCGCTGATCTCCAACATCCCCACGCTTTTTCCGATTCCGACTCAGAACCCGACCGGCGTTTCGGTGTCCAACGGGTATCTGAACCTGCTTCCCCAGTTCCAGTTCGGCAGCCCGCCTAGCAACTCGATGAGCTATACCCGCAACCAGACTTCGGCTGGCAACGAGGAGAACTTCAATACGATCTGGACCTGGACGGACAACCTCAGTAAGGTCGTTGGCGGTCACAGTTTCAAAGCCGGGGTCTATCTGGAGAGGAATGCCAAGCTGCAACCGGGCAGCAACCCGTATTCGGGAAGCTTTAACTTCTCTCCCGACAGCAACAACGCTCTCTATAACACCGGCAACGGCTACGCCAACGCTTTCCTGGGCTACGTGGATGTCTACCAGCAGGCGACCGCGCGCGCCACGTTCAACGTCCACTATTGGAACGCCGAGTTCTATGTACAGGACAACTGGCGCGTCAACCGCAAGTTGACGCTCGATCTCGGCGTGCGCTTCTATCATCAGCCGTCGCAGAACGACGTCAACCTGACATTCGCCAATTTCTTCCCCAATCAATATCAGGCATCTGCCGCTCCAAGGGTGTATGGGCCTGGTATGTCGGGAGGCAAGCGCGTGGCCATCGATCCCGGCACGGGAGCGGTTGCCCCGGTAGCTTACATCGGTCTGTACGTTCCAGGTTCTGGTAATCCGGCGGACGGCTTCGCCCTGCTGGGCAAGAACGGGGTGTCACTCGATACGTACAATATCAGTGCCGTGAAGGCGGCTCCCCGCATCGGGTTTGCTTACGACGTTAGCGGCGACGGTAAAACGGCCGTCCGCGGCGGTTTCGGCGTGTTCTACAACCGCCTGGATGGAAACCAGGTCTATAACCTTGCCGGACAGCCGCCATATGGTTACACGCCACAACTCAATTACACCACCATGACCGCTATCGGAGCGAGCGGCGGCTCTCTGATCTTCGGCCCACAGACGTACTATGCCTGGCCGCAGTCGCAGATTCCGTGGAATGGCGCGCGGAATGCGAGCATCGACGTCCAGCGGAGCGTGTTTGGAACGGTAGTCGACATTGGATACACCGGGAACTGGAGCTACAATCAGAACCTCAGCTACAACATTAATGCGATCCCGATTGGAACCAGATTCCTGCCTGCCAACGCCGACCCCACCAATGGCGGGAAGCCGCTGCCGGACATCCTGATGCGCACCATTTATCCGGGATTCAACACCATCAACCAGTACGCGGAGATCGGAAACACAAACTTCAACGCCCTGACCGCGAGCGCCCAGCGCCGTCTCAGCAACGGGCTGGCATTCCAAGTGGCCTATACCTACTCGAAGAACCTGGGGACCATTAGCTATACCCCGGTGGTGCCGAATAACGACGAATGGAACTACGGGCGGCTGGCTTCGGACCGGCGGCACCACTTAGTGGTCAACTACAGCTATGATTTGCCGAAGGCCAGCAAGCATCTCGGCAGGTTCGTAGGTGTGTTCGCCGATTACTGGGTCTATTCGGGAGTTATGGTCTCGAGCAGCGGCGGCCCCTTCAATCCGGGCATCGGCTTCGCTTCGGGTTCGCTGCCCGACTATACGGGCACGCCCGACGTCAGCGCCCGGCCTCTCATCGTGGGTAATCCCATGGCCAACATTCCGGCGGGCGCGTACTTCAACCCGGCGGCGATCGCGCTTCCAGCTTTGGGAACCAGTTCCCCGGCCACTCCGGTGCTGGGGGATTTGGGCGGCGGCTCGGGAGTCCTCAGCTATCCGCATTACACCAACTTCGATATGACGATGAGCAAGAGGATTCCGATCGGCTTGGGCGAGCACCGCGGCCTGCGGCTCCAGGTACAGGCCTATAACGTGTTCAACCACACCGAGGTCAGTTCGTTGAATACCACGGTTCAACTCAACCCGGCGACCAATGCGGTGGTGAACCCGTTGCAGGCGGGCACCGCCAGCGGCACTTTCCCGAACCGTATTCTGGCGTTCGGGCTGCGGTTCGATTACTAGCGGTTGTGGGGGCAGGCGACGGGATCGCCTGCCCCCGTTTTCCGAAGTTATCACCGCTGTCCAAGAGAGAACAGACCCGTACTGAGGCGCAGTATTCGCAGTTCTTCTGGCGCGGCTTGCATCTCAGTACGCACCCGTGGATTCCGGCTACTACTGCCAAGCAATGAAAATCTCCGCTGGATTGATGTTCCCCTGGACGCCCGTCTGCATGAATACGATCTGCGACGGAGAGACGATATAGGCGATCAGACCGCCGTTGCCGAGGCAGCTTGGTCCCACAACCGGTGCGCCGATACAGCCTTGTCCCGGGGCAGTGGACCCGCCTGAGAAGGTGTATGGTATTCCCGAAAGAGATCCGTTGGCGTTCAATCCGTTGCCCTGGCAGTTATTGTTGGGGTTTTGCCCGCAGTTCGATTGGGAACTATCGATCGTAGGCGTTAATGTGCCGGAAGGCTCGCCCGGCGAGAAGATAGCCGTCCCGCTGTCGAACGACGATCCAGTCGTGGCTGCTCCACCCGCAAAGAAGAATTGTCCGCTGATCGCGGATGTACTGAACGAGCTCGGCGTCTGCTGCTGGACGTAGCCGGTGGCAACCGCGCCGCCCGTGCCGACACTAAAGCCCTGGGTGGAATCAACCAGATAAACAACCAGCGGGTTAGACCCGAGTCCGTTAATGGTCATCCGTCCACTCGAATCGACGGTAAAGGTTGCCTGTACGGATCCCTCGGGGCCATCAACTCCGTAGTCGTTGGTGTCTGCTGTCACCGTGGCGATCCCGGTATTGGTAGTGAATTGAGCCTGGCCTAAGGTGGTAATGCTTCCGCCGTTGGATTTGTCGATTCCAGACGACCAGAAGACATATCCGCTGCCGCTCGACAGCACGTTGGTGGAGAAGGGGCCGGTTTGCAGCTTACCCTCCCCGCTCGCGATCGGGTGACTCGCATCGGTGAGATCCGTTGAGATGATGAAGAAGTCCGCCTGTGAAACTATGTACAGGGCGTAATTAGCCGTCAATGGGCCGCCAGGAGTGGGGACCATAGTTTGACCGGTGCCGCGGCCGCCCGGCGCGTTCGCTGCCAGGTTGTACGAGCCCGAAGCGCCCGACAGACTCGCCGCGCTGCCATTGTCATTGAAATCAAAAGTCGTGTTGGTAACGTTACCCGCACCGTCCGAGGTAATGAGTCCCGCTTCTGCGAAGCGATATCCACTGTTGTCCACGCCGTCATAGCCGAACGCATACGTTCCGCTGAACGTGGAGGATGCCAGATTCGTCGGATTCTGTTGCTTGAGGATGCCCGTCAGCCGCGGGTTTTGGCCGGTATTATCATCGAAACGGATTATGGCTCCCTGGGTCGCCGTGCCGCCGGAGATGGTTCCCAAGGCAATGCGGAATATCGCTGTCCCGCCGATGGAGTTCGTCAACGTCAGGCATCCCCGGTTATCCGGCCCGACGGTATAGGAACCCGTCAGCGTCAAGCCGGTGAAGACTCCGACGGAGCGATTGATGTCCTCCACGCCGCTGGTGATGTTTCCGTTTCCATCGGCTGTGAAGCTGCCAGCCACTGCATTGTACCCGGTGGTTGCGCCGCCGCCTTTCATGAGGAACGCATATTGTCCAGTGAGCAATGGTTCGTTGCCGGTACCGCACGTTCCGTCCACGATGTTGAACGAGAAGCCGTCCATCACGGCGGGATTAGACGTCAAGGCGGCGGTGATGGCGGGGGAGTTCTGCCCGTCTCCGGAGGGAACCGAGGCCGGAGGAGTGTAGGTGACGGTGGAGGTGATGACGTTTCCATTGGAGGTCACCGTGGGAGTCCCCAGCGTGCCGCACGTCGGCGGCACGCACTTTGCGCCGTTCGCCCAAAGCGTCCAATCGACGGTTTTGGTGGCCGTGGTATCGCTGAAAGTAGCCGCCACTGACACCGGTGGTCCGCCGGTCAGGGCGGAATCGAACTTTTGACCATAGGCAATCGGGCCCGGTCCTGGCGCCGGGCTGAGCAAGAAATTCAGACTGTTGATTTTGGTGGGGTCGGCCACCGAGGTTGCTTGAATGCGGACCCTGTCGTACGGCTCGTCCGGAATCGACGCGGGCGGCGTGTAGGCGATTGTGGTCGTGGTTGTGGTTCCGCTGGTGGACACCTGCGGTGTGCCGAGGGCCCCGCACGAATTCTGGGAGAGATTCTGGCACGCGTACCCGCTCCCGGTCAGCGTGAAAGTGAGCCCGGCGTTTTTTACGTCATTGTAGGTCGCGTAGGTCACGGTTCTCACGGCCGATCCAACCTGGACGACATTGAGGCCGCCGGTAATCGTGGTTGCCTGCACGGCGATACCTGGTGGGAAAACGTTGAATGTAATAGTACCCGCAAACGACTGACCGGACAGGCTCGGTGACACGGTTACCGTCGGCGAGACCGCCGCGGCAGGGCTCGCCGGCGGCGTGTAAGTCATACTATAGGCGCCCGAGCCGGATGTGCCCGTCGCGGCGCTGAACGATCCGCAAATTGCGGCCGTACAGGCAACCCCGTTCACGGTAAAGCCAGTCACTGTGGGCAGGTCGCCCGGCGCGTCGTTCGCCACGGCGATCTGGAATTGCCTGGCAGCCCCACCCACCTGGATCGGCGGCGCAGCCGGCGCCACAATCTGGACGGTGGGAGGAGCCGCGGCTAAACTGGTTACGCCTCCAACGAATAGAATGGCGATCAGAGCGGAAACTGTGAGAACACGAGATACAGCACTAGCCGTACGCGGCTGGGTACGCATCGGAAACCCTCCCCTTTTTTGGACCCCGCAAAAATTCCAGATTATACGCCACCATCCTTGTTCGCGTCAATGCGAACAGCTTTCTGTAGTGGGCCGGTTCGAAGGTTGACCGACACCAAGAAACTGCAGACCGCTCCGGATTGTGCAGCGAGATCCGGTGCACTCAAGCCCCAATGGGCTGCCACGAACCTGGCTCGAACGAAAACACGGCGGGTTCCGGCAACTTGTCCGCCGAATCGGTGTCTAAGGGCTTGGAGGGTTGTCTGTGAGAATTCGATTGATCACACTCTGTATTCTCTTCGCCGCGACGTTGGCCGCCGACGTCACGGGTACGTGGCGCGGAACCATCACCACGGAAATGGCCCGGGAGACGACTGGCGGGGAGATTCCAGCCTACCTGGCTCTGCAGCAAGTGGACGGCAAAGTGACGGGCAGCGCCGGCGGGAGCGAGAACATGCTGTTCAAAATCCGAGAAGGGAAGATCGACGGCGACCGGCTAATCGTCGAGGCTTCCCCCAAAGAGGGGTCCGTGCTACGGTTCATCCTCACAGTGAAGGGTGACGTGCTTGAGGGCGGCGTCGAGGAGAATGGCCGGAATATCGGGACTGCAAAGCTGAGAAGAGAGCATTGATCCGGAGGAGCGCTGCTCATCGGTGCCGGGACACAGCACCGAAGTTATCCGAGCGGACGATCCCGTCGCCCTCCCGGATTACAACCAACTGGTCCGCGGGCACCTTGGCAATCGTCTCTCGTCCGCCGTTGGGCCACAGGATCTCCAGGTCCGCCGTGGCGGCGCTCCCCAGGCCGAAATGCAACCGGCGGTCGCTGGCCGATAAGTACGAGGACTGCGCCAGTACCGCTTGCACCTGGCGGGTCTGGCCATAGGCCGCGATCACCTGAGCGCCGATGGCGCTGCGGTTGGACTGTTTGCCGATCAGCAATACCTTCAGCCAGTGATCGGTTCCGCTCAAGTCATTGCGGAGCAGCGAAGGCGGCTCGTTGAGGTTCACGATGAGAATATCCACGTCGCCGTCATTGTCGAAGTCGCCGAAGGCGGCGCCGCGGCTGGAATGCGACTCGAGGATGCCCGGGCCTGCCTCCTGCGCCAGTTCTTCAAACTTGCCCCCGCCCAAATTGCGGAACACCACGCTCGGTGTCTTCCACGGCGCATCCGCGAGCTTCTGCTCGATTTCGGGATAGACCATCCCGGTGGTGAAGAAGAGGTCGGGCAGGCCGTCGTTGTCGAGGTCGACGATGGCCGCGCCCCAAGCCACGTAGCGCGTCTCCACGGCCAGACCGGAACGCAGAGTCACATCGCGGAAATAGCCTTTGCCGTTATTGCGGTAAAGGACTTGAGTATCGCCCCGGAAATGGGTTTTGAAAATGTCCAGGAAGCCATTCGAATGAGCGTCTCCGATCCCCAAACCCATTCCGGCCTGTTCCTGTCCGTCCTCGCTCAAGGACACGCCGCGATCGAGCGCCTGCTCGGCAAATGTGCCGTCATGGTTGTTATGGAAGTAGAGACTCGGAGTGGAATCGCACGCGACGTAGATATCGGGCCAGCCGTCGCCGTCGAAATCGGCCGCAACCGCGGTCAGGGCATAGCCTGGCTTGACCGCGGCGATGCCCGACTTTGCGCTCACATCGGTGAAGGTGCCATCACCGTTGTTGTGATAGAGACGGCAGGGCTCCTGATCGAATCCGCCGGGGCCGCAGAGAGTTGGAATGCCGAAATAGTTGCACGACTGGTCGTTGCCGCGGGGCGGAACCTTTTGCGGATCGAACACCGCGTAATGCGAGACGAAAAGGTCCAGCCGGCCGTCGCGGTCGTAATCGATCCAGGTGCAGCCGCTGCCGTAGCGATTGCCGGGATGAAGCAGGCCGGCTTTTTCGGTGACATCCGCAAACGTGCCGTCGCCGCGGTTGTGAAACAGAATGTTCCGCCCCCAGCAGGTGATGAAGACGTCGTCGAAGCCGTCGTTATCGTAGTCGCCTACGCTGATGCCCGCCGCCCATACCGAGCTGCTCAAGCCCGCCTTTTCCGAGACGTCGCTGAAGGTACCGTCGCGGTTATTCCGGTAAAGGCGGATGGTCGCGCCTTGGGGAGTCTTATCCAGGCGGCGGCCGGTCAGCAGAATGATGTCCAGCCAGCCGTCGTTGTCGTAATCGAGGAAGGCCGCGCCGCAGCCCATGGTTTCGAGCAGATAGTCGGCGTGCCCCGCGGGGCCATAGATCACCGGCGCCCGCAAGCCGGCCGATTGCGCCACATTGACGAAATGGGCATGGAACGGCCTGCCAGACGGCTTGCCCATGGGAGCCGGCGCGACATTGCGGGAAGCCATGCCTCGAGCCTGCGCGCCGGCGCGCCTGCCGAGCGACGCAATCCCCGCCGCGCAGAGCGACAAAGCTCGCCTGCGAGTCATAATATCAAGAGTATAATCGTTCAGAGTTCCCACCGGCAGCATGCGCACCCGTCTGACTCTCGAATTGGCTGCGGCCATCGCCGTGTTTTATCCCCTGGCAAGTCCCGCCTGGCAGCAGGCTCCCGGAGCGGAGCTGCGCGATGCCGCCGCGGCCCTCCAGCGTTCGGACTTCCAGGCGGCGGAACACATTCTGCGCGCCGAAGTCGCGGCGCATCCGGAAAACGCATGGGCCCTCAGCATGCTCGGGGCCGCGCTCGACAAGCTCAACCGGATCCCCGAGGCGGACGCGTTTCACCGCCGGGCCTCCGCGGCGGCGCCGCGCTCGACGGAAGTCCTGAATAATTACGGCGCGCATCTCTGGCTGTCCGGCCAGGAAAAAGAGGCGGGCAAAATCTATCGCCAGATCGTCGCGCTGGATCCGGCCCATTACAATGCGAATCTTCAGTTGAGCCGCCTGGCATTGAAGGCCGGAGACGTTTCCGAGGCGCTCGGATGCCTGGACCGCCTTCCCGCCGCACAGCAAGCGAGACCGGAAGTGGCTCTCATCCGGCTGGAAGCTCTCTACGCGGCCGGCGATCGGCAGCAGGCCGATGCCCTGGCGGAGCGATTGGCCGAGCAAGCGCGAGGGGATGCGAACCTCGCCGCGGCGGCCGCCAGCGCGCTTTTGAACGCGGGGCAGTTCGCCAGGGCCGAATCCCTGCTGGAGATCGCGCTCCAGCAAACTCCGGCCAATTTCACGGTGCTCTACAATCTGGGCATTGCGGCAACCCGGGCCGGCCATTACGGCCGCGCGCGCGACGTGTTGCAGGCGGCGCTCCGCCAGCAGCCGCGGAACATCGACATCCTCTACGGCCTGGCGTATGCGGAGTATGCTTCGAGGCAATGGGAAGCGGCGGTCCAGCTCCTCTCGCAAGCGGCCCGGCTCGACCCGCATCGCGCCGACGTTCAGAGATTGCTGGCCCTGGCGGCCACCGATCTGGGAGCGCTGGACGACGCCTCCGCCGCCTGGGACCGCTACCTGAAACTCGAGCCTGACGACGCCGCGGCCCGGCGCGAGCGGGGCTACACCGCCGTCCAACGGGGACATCCGGAAGAGGGGCTGGCCGACCTGGAGTGGTTCGCCGCCAGGAATCCCGGCGACGCGGCAGGGCATTACGAACTCGGGCAAGCCGAGCGAGGGCGCGATCTGGAGAAGGCCATGCAGCATTTCGATCGCGCCCTGCAGATCGATCCGAATTACGTTCCCGCGCTGGCTGCCCGCGCCGCTATTTACAACCAGCAGGCCAACCCGGAGGAGGCGCTGAAGGATCTGGAAAAGGCCGCCCGACTGCGCCCGGACGACGCCGTCACTTTGGATCGGCTGGGCCAAACTTATCAGGCCCTGGACCGGACCGCCGATGCGGTGCCAGCGCTGCGCAAGGCCGCGGAGCTGGCGCCTGGCGATTCCAAAACGCTCCTGCATCTCGCCCGCGCGCTGGCGGATTCGGGAAGCATCGAGGAATCCAAGGCCGCGATGGACCGATTCCGCCAGCTTGGCCCGGAGAAGAAGAGCGGCGTGCCCGCCGGTTTCGTGGAGTACGTGGCGCTGACCGATGAGCAACGGCATACCGCTTATCGATCCCGGCTGCAGAAGGCGATTCGCGAACATCCGAACGACGCCGCCCTGCGCGTGGATTACCTGAAGGTGCTGCTGGGCGACGGCCATTTGGAGGAAGCGGCGGCAGCCGCGCGCGCCATCCTGGAGATGCAGCCCGGGACGACGGTGCTGGCGGATGCCGGACGCGCGCTGCTGGCCGCGAAACAGTACGGTCTGGCGTGCGAGCTGTTCCGAACGGCCGAAACGGCCGGGGCGCCGGCCGCGGTCGGAGCCGACCTGGCTGTCGCCACGCGGCTGGCCGAGGCGGAAAAGCTGCAAGCCGCGGGAGATGCCGAAGGCGCCCGGCGGGAGTGGGAGCAGGCGCTCGAAACGGCGCCGGGGAATCCCGATCTGTACCGGCAAGCGGCAGCCTTCCTGGTTCGCAACGGCCGGGCGGAGGATGCCGTGCGGCTGCTCGACCAGGCTCTCGGCAGATTCCCCAAGGACCGCCGGATTCTGCTGCTGAGGGCGGCAGCGGCCGAACTTGCAGGAAACAGCAGGGCGGCCGAACAGTCGCTGGCCGAAATTCACGACCAGTGGCCGGAATGGTACTCGGGCTGGGCGCTGCGGGGCATGGTCCTGGCGGCGGGGCACCGGTTTGAAGATGCGCAAAAGGCGCTGGAAACCGCGATCGCGCTAGGCGCATCCGGTCCGGAAGTGTATTTCTATTTGGCCGAGTCGGCGGTGAGCGCGGGTTCGCCAGACAGAAAAGCCGCCGAGGCTGCCATCCAGCAGGCTCTCCGGCTCGCGCCCGAAGATCCCTGGATCCAGGACCTGGCATCTCGAATCGGCGGCGTCAAAGCGAGCGCTCCGCGGCGTACGGATGGTCCGCCTTATCTAGTGCGATTGTTCCCGTGAAGGACGGAGCGTGAAGGGGGTGCTTCACCGTCTTGGGGATCAGCAGTCGGGACTGCGTTGTGGGGCAGGTTGTTAACCTGCAGCCGATTGGAAATCGGCCCGGCAGTGCTGAACATTGCGGCCTTGGCGGGTTGCCAACCCGCCGCAGGTTGGCAACCTGCCCCACAACGGCCGTGTCTCCCCCAATTCTGTTAAGCACCCGCGTGAAGGGGGGAGCTTGACCTCCGGCGCGGATGCAATATAATAACCGGAATGTTCTCCACAGCTTCGCGCGCCACCGCGGCTGCCCGACCCGATTTTGCTCGCGTTGAAAACTATTACGACAAGTGCCAGAGGTGGTATAGTTGGTGCTATTCGGACCGCGAGGGGCTTTCCATCCACTACGGCTTTTGGGAGCCCTCGACGCGCTCTCGCGACGAGTCGCTCGTCAATCAGTATGTGGAGCTGGAGCAGACGCTGCGTCCGCGGAGGGGGGAATTGGTGCTGGATGCGGGGTGCGGAGTAGGCGGAGCCTCCTTGTGGCTGGCTCGACGCACCGAGGCGCGGTTTGAAGCGGTGACGCTGTCGTCCGTTCAACTCAAGCTGGCGCGGCAGTTCGCCCAACGGAAAGGGCTGGCCGGCTGCGTATCGTTCCGCCGGATGAACTACTTCCATCTGGACTTTCCCGACGCTTCCTTCGATGCGGTGTTCGGCATCGAGAGCTTCTGCTATTCCTACCCGGCGCCGATGCGGCTCTTCCGCGAGCTGCATCGCGTGCTCAAGCCGGGCGGGCGCCTGTACCTCTCCGACGGCATGCTGCGGCGGCAGCCGCGGACAACCGAGGAACACACGTTGGCGTCGGACGTCAGCCACGGTTTCAAGATGTCCGGCTGGTCGACCATGGCGGAGATAGGCGAGGCGCTCGGGAACGCGGGCTTCGGGGAGATCGGATTCAAGGATAAGTCAGAGAGTATCGGACCGTCGGTGGATGACATCCACCGGCGTGGGATGCTGGCTGCGCCATTGCGGCATCTCAAACCGCTGGGACTGGTATCGCGCGTGGAGGTGGAGAATCTGCTGGCCACACGCGCGCAAAAGAGGATGTATACATGTGGCCTTTTCGGCTACGGAGTTTTTTGGGCTCACCGGTAGGTAGTGTGCGGTGTTGCGAGAAGGAGAAGCGAAGTGCGTCGAGACGAGCGGGGGGCGATCCCTGCGGGGAACGTCTCCGGCGGCAGAAACGTTGCGTAACGGCGCGAACAGGCGAGCTTCGCTCGCCGGGCGGGTTGAACAACCCGCCGCAGGTTGACAACCTGCCCCACAAGGGTTTCTGGAAAGTGTCTGCGCCACTATTGCTATTGGCCCTGGCTGCGACGGCGGCGGCGCAGGTCACCATCGATGCGGGCGTGATCGCGGGGACGGTGTCCGATCCGCAGGGCAAGCCGGTGGCCAACGCGGCCATCAAGGTGTCGGGCCGCACGGAGGAAAGCCGCATTACGGCCGATGACGGCACGTACCGCTTCCCTCGGCTTTTGCCGGGAGTCTACCGCGTCCAAACCGAAGCGCCGGGCTTTGCGCCGCAGGCCAGCGAAAACGTGACGGTGGTGGTGGGCGAGACCACCTTTCTCAACATCACCCTGGGGGTGGGGCAGAGCCGGTTCAGCGTGACGGTTTCGGCGCAAATGCCCGCCGTCGATTTCGAGCGTGCCCAGCAGGCCAACGTGATCGGGCCCGACCGCATCGAGAACCTGCCGGTCAACCAGCGCAATTATCTGGATTTTGCGATCCTCACACCAGGCGTGGTCTCCACCGCGACGATCGCGGACTCGGCGGACTTCCGCGTGCTGGTGGCGCCCACCTCCGGGCTGGGCTTCGCCGGAAGCAACGGGCGCGGCAACAACGTGTCGATCGACGGCATGCCGATCAACGGGGCCACCGGGAACGTGCGGCCGGCGCTGCCGCAGGCGGCGGTCCAGGAGTTCCAGGTCAACCGCAACAGCTATTCGGCGGAGTACGGCGGGGCGTCGGGGGGAGTGATCAATATCGTGACCAAGCCCGGCGGCAACGGGCTGCACGGGGAAGTGTTCGGGCTGCTGCGGGACCGCGCGATCGAGGCGCGCAACTATTTCGACCCGCACAAATCGGGCTACACGCGCGAGCAATCGGGAGCGTCGCTGTCGGGACCGTTGGCCAGGGACCGGACCTTCTTTTTCGCGACGTTCGAGCGGCTGGACCGGCACGAGACGGTGTTCGTGCCGATCCTGTCGGACCCGGGAATCCTGAACCGGCTGACGCCCTCGCAGCAGCAACTGGCGACGGCCTTGACGAACTCCGGCATCGGAGCCCTGGCGCAGGTAGGCGCGATCATGCAGACCGTGTTGACGCCCTCCACGAACCCCGCGGTGCCCGCGGTTTTCAACGCCAACAGCGGCACGTTTCCGTTTACCGGAACCCAGAACCAGGCATCGCTGCGGCTGGACCACAAGCTGAATGCCAAGAACTACATGTTCTTCCGGGCCAGCATCACGCGGGAGGATCTGGCCAACACCAAGTTCGGCGCGCTCTCGGGACTGAGCAACGGCAACAGCACGCGCTGGGCCGACCAGACCTTCGTGCTGAGCGATTCGACGCAGTTCAGCCCGCGCTGGCTGGGCATCACGCGGCTGTCCTTCGCGCGGGCGCGCTTCTTCATCCTGCCCAACGACCCGATCGGCCCCGAGATCATCATCAACGGCTTCGGATCTTTCGGGCGGGACTACGTGTATCCCTTCAACCAAAACGAATGGTATTGGGAAGGCCGGCAGACATTCAGCTATACTTCGCAGCGCCACTCGCTGAACTTCGGGGTGGACGTAAGCCCGGTGCGCGACTCGTCGGACGTGGAGACGTTCTTCGGCGGCCGGTTCCTGTTCGGCGACGGCATTCCGCTTTCGACATTGCTGGACGCCCAGTCGCCCGGCCTCTCGGCTACGCTGCGGCAGACGCTGCCTGCGCTGGGCCAGGCGTCGCTGGTCCCGGCGGTCGATGCGCCCATCACCGCGCTGCAGGCGTATGCGCTGGGGCTGCCGCTGGCGTACCTGCAGGGTTTCGGAAACAAAGTGTACCAGGCGTGGCGCGCCACCGAGAGCACGTTCGTGCAGGATAGCTGGCGCGTCGATCCGAACCTCACCTTGAATATCGGGCTGCGGCAGGACTTCGATGCCCCTCCCGACATCCGCCACGTGAATTACTTTTCGCCGCGGTTCGGCTTCGCGTGGAGCCCGTTCCAAGGCGACACGGTGATCCGCGGCGGATACGGGATCTTCCGCGAGACGGTGCAACTGGCCATCCCGTTCGCCCAGAAGGAGCTGAACCGCCCGGACGTGACCCTGATGGTGGTGCCGATCACGGGCGTGCCGGGGGTGATCAATCCGCTGACGAACCAGCCGATCACTTCGGCCGACATTTACCAGACGCTCTCGGCGGAGGGCGTGCTGGGGCGCCGGCAGCCCCAGGAGTCGGACCTGGCGCGACTGGGGATTCCACCTGGATTCCGCTTCCCGACGGGCGGCGGCGTTCAGGGCGACTACACCAGCCCGTACACGCACCAGGCGAGCCTGGAAGTGGAACACGGGTTCGGCCGGCTGGCGGTGGGCATCTCGGGCGAGTACAGCCGGGCCCTGCACGTGTGGCGCGATCACGACCAGAACCTCATCCAGGTGGGCACGCGGCCGGACGGGTGGCCCATCTTCGGCCAGAAGAATCCCAACTACCTGAACTACTACGTGTACGAATCCTCGGGGAACGCCTCGTATGTCGCCATGGTGCTGCACGCCACCAAGCGTATGTCGCATCACTGGAGCGTGGACGCGCACTTCACGTGGAGCAAGGCGCTGGACGACGTGACCGATTTCACCCTGGAGTACGAGGCGGCGAACCAGCTCGACAACCGCGCCGAACACGGCCTCTCGCCGTTTCACCAGAAGTACCGGTTCGTGGGCACGGCCATTTTCGAATCGCCGGTCGCGTCTCGCAAGACTTTTGGCGGGCGGCTGCTGTCGGGCTGGATGTTCTCTCCGATCGCGAGCGCCAATTCGTTCCGGCCATTCAACGTGCTCACCGGCACGGACAACCTGGGCGACGGCGAGACCACCACGCACCGGCCGCTGGGACTGGGGCGCGACGTGGGGATCGGACCGAATTACTTCAGCGTGGACGAGCGGCTCTCCCGGCCGTTTTCCCTGGGGAAGGAACGGCGGGTGCGGGGGCAAGTGATCGCGGAATGCTTCAACGTCCTGAACCGGACGAATTTTCAGGCGGTGAACAACATCGTGGGGGATGTGCCGCTTTCGGCGCTGCCCCATCCGATCGTGGGCACCAGGGCGTCGCCGACTACGCCGCTGGCTTACACCGCGGCGTACGATCCGCGGCAGTTTCAATTCGGCTTGAAGTTTTCATTTTGAGGGACAGGGAACGTGCGAAAGATTGCGATTCTGGGCGGCGGCGTGGGGGCGATGGTCACGGCGGTGGAGCTGACCAACGATCCGAACTGGAAACAGCAGTACGAGGTGACGGTGTACCAGATGGGCTGGAGGATCGGGGGGAAAGGCGCAAGCGGGCGCAACCCCGATTACAGCCAGCGCATCGAGGAGCACGGGCTGCACATCTGGATGGGCTTCTACGAGAACGCGTTCCGCATGATCCGCGCGGTGTATGACGAGCTGCATCAGAAAGGCCTGGCGCCCGATTCGCCGTTCCAGAGCTGGACGGACGCTTTCAACCCGACGAGCTTCACTCCGCTGCTCGAATACGTGAACGGGCAATGGAAGCAGTGGCCCATTCTGTTTCCGACGAACGACCTGCTCCCGGGCGAGGGCAGCGCGCTCGACGAGCCGCTCCCGACCGTATGGGAGAGCTTCGGCATGATCCTGGAGTCGGTGGTGGAGCGCGTGGAAGAGACTCTCGGGATCGACCCCCTGGACACTCATTCGAGGCGGCTGCACTGGCTGGTGGACACCATCACTTCCGGCAGCGAATCGGTGGTCTGCCTTATTCCCGGCAGGCACTCGCTGCTGCTGGCGCTGATCGACAGCATCCAGGAAGTGCTCGAGCTGATGCTGGGGTCGCCGGTGGCACAGGCGGTGGAAGCGGCGGACGACGATCTGCGGCGCCTGGCGATGATCCTCGATACGGCGCTGGCCGCGCTGCGGGGCATGGCCGCGGACGACGTGATCTGCGGCGGTTTCGAGCAGATCAACCAGTACGATTTTGTGGAGTGGCTGGGGCGCAACGGCGCGCACCACCCGTTGAACCCGATCACCCTGGGGATGTACGACGCGTGCTTCGCCTACGTCAAGGGCGCGGCCCAGGGCGTGAACATGGAAGCCGGGACCTTCCTGCGCGCGGCCCTGCGGCTGATCTTCACCTACAAGGGCGCCATCTTCTGGCGCATGATGGCGGGGATGGGCGACACCATCTTCAGCCCCATCTACAAGGTGCTGGAGGCCCGCGGGGTGACATTCAAGTTCTTCCACAAAGTGACCGGATTGCATCTCTCGGCGGACCGGCAGCGGATCGCAAGCATCGACATCGACGTGCAGGCGACCGTGAAGGGCGGCGGCGAATACAATCCGCTGGTTACGGTGCTGGATCTTCCGTGCTGGCCGAGCGTCCCGGATTACGACCAGTTGGTGGAAGGGAACCAACTGAAGGGCACCCCCGGCCATCCGTTCGCGAACAACTATTTCCAGAACACGAACCTGGAATCCTGGTGGACCGACTTCCCGCCGGCGGGGAAGAAAACGCTGGCGGCGGGGACGGATTTCGACGACGTGGTGCTGGGCATTTCGCTGGGCGCGCTGCCGTTCCTATGCGGCGAGCTGGCGGCGGCCGACCCGAAGTGGGCCGCGATGCTCCAGAACGTGCGCACCGTGCGCACGCAGGCGCTGCAACTGTGGATGAACAAGACCGCGGCGGACATGGGCTGGAAGGCGGAGAGCGGGTTCCTGTGCCCGCCGAATGTCACCGAAAAGCCGGTGCTGACGGGGTTCGTGGAGCCCTTCGATACCTGGGCGGACATGAGCCACCTGATCCCAAGGGAGGCATTCCCGGCCGGCGAGGTGCAGCAGATCGCCTATTTCTGCAATGCCGCTCCGGACGATCCGGCGATGCCGGGGTTCAACGACGCGGGGTATCCGGACCGCGTGTTGCAGCAGGAAGCCGCGACGGCGGCGAACTTCTTGTCGCAAAGCGGGGCGGCCATCTGGCCCAAGGGGCGCGACCCGCACGATCCGGGCCAGTTCGACTCCTCGGTGCTGGTGGACGGCATGGATGCCCAGTTCGTGCGGGTGAACATCGATCCCAACGAGCTGTACGTGCAGTCGCTGGCGGGGACGGGGCAGTTCCGGCTGCCGCCGGACCAATCGGGGTTCGACAACCTGGTGCTGGCCGGGGACTGGACCGAGAACGAGCTGAACGTGGGCTGCGTGGAGGCGGCCGTCACATCGGGAATGATGGCCTCGCGGAAACTGTGCGGGAGGCCCGAACGATTTTTCGGGGCGGGCGGGGGCCGGCTGCCGATCGGCGGAGGGGAATAGGCGCGATTCACTCGAGAATGTTCGCCCAATGGCGGAATATGATCTCTTCCTGAGCTATAACCGTAAGAGCGCGGCAGCCGTGGAGAGCATTTGCTCCGGGTTGAGGTCCTGCGGCATCCATGCGTTTCTGGATATCGACAGCTTGCCGAAAGGACTGCCGTGGATGACGGAACTCGCCAAAGCACTGGACAGTACTCGTGCCGTTGCGGTGTTCCTGGGGGAAGAGGGTCCCGGCGAGACGCAAGAGAGCGAAGTGCAACTCGCGCTGACTCTGCAAGCCGAGATGAAGGGCCGAGGGCGGAGTTATCCGGTATTCGCCGTGCTCCTCCCCGGCGCCAGACGCGCCGATATCCCAGTCTGGTTACGTTTGAACACGTGGGTCGACTTGACGGCGGATATCGAGGATCCCGAGAAACTGGCTGAACTGATCGCGGCCATACCTGGCGCCAAGGCCGAGACCCCGCCGGCTCGTCAACGCTCCCGCAGGCGCCTACGCTCCTCTCTCGTCCGATGGGGCGCGGTGACGATAGTGGTCGCCGCGGTATTGGTTTGGGCTGCTGCAAACAGGATCGCGGCGCTCCGGAGAGGGGATCGGCACCCACTCGCCGGTCCTATCTCGATCGCCTGGACCGAGCCTGCTTCCTGGAGCAATGCGGATTGGCGGAACAGCGGGAAGGCCTGGCCAACGTTATTGATCAGCGGTCCCAATCCCGGCTTGATCAAGACGCCATACGGGGTGGTGCTCCGCGATTTCAAGGTCATCTTCAACCTGGCGGTGAGAGCCGGCGAGCGCTCGGCGGCCTGGCTGGTGCGTGCGGACCGAAACGAATATTATCTGTTTCGTTACTCGTTCCCGCGCGACGGGAAGCCGGGAGAACTGCGCGGCCTGCTGCAACTCCGGGGCAAACAACCGGCGGAGTTTTGCCGTCAATCGTTGTACACGGAGCCATTCCCGGAGGGGCACGCGCTGATCGTGGTGGCGCAAATCGCCGGGCAATCGGTGGAGCATAAGTTCAACCTCACATGTCCTCTGAGCGACCCGCGGTGCCAGGGGGAGCACGATCCGCTGGAGAACGAGCCGCAAGCGGTTCCGTGCGTGCTGCCTGCCAATGGTCCGGCGGCCGGCGGCTTCGGATTTGTGGCGGGAGACAGCACGGGCGAAATGGAGGTGCAGGAATTTGAACTGGCCGGCCTGCCCAAGTGATGGAGCGATGACCCGGTACGCGGCCCTGCTCATACTGGCTTTGTGGCTTGGTCCAGCGTCAAGATCGATCGCCCAGACTCCGACGCGCGGGAGCGTTCGCGGCGTGGTCTGTTATCAGATGCCGGGCGGAAAATGCGCCACGCCGGAAGAATTGGCGGTGCCCGGCGAGCCGGTTCCCCCGGCCCTGCTGCCCGACATCACGGTCACGCGCCGCGATACGGGAGTCCCACAACCCGGCGGCAGGAGCAACGGCAGAGGCGAGTTCCAGATCCTGGAGCTGCCCGTCAGCAAACCGCTGGTTCTCATGGCGTGCGGAATGGTAGCCAGCGGGGGTGCCAGAACGCGGTATTGCGGGTTCGCCGACGCCACGGCGCACGAAAACAAAGACGAAAACGCCAGTCCCATCCCGGCCCACATGACCCGGAGCGATCAACCGACATCCGGCGGCGGCGGCCAGTTGGTGGAATTCAACCTGGCCGCGGTGGGCGGCGCAGGCCCGGGCGGGCCTTGCGCGGAAGGCGAATGTGAACCGGCGGAGGTCCCAGTCCCCGACAGCGTCGACCTGGCGCTCAGCATCGCCACGAGCGGCTCCGGCAGCGCCATCGATCGCGCCACGGTCATTCTGATCGATCTGGAGTCCCGCGGAGTCACCTATGTCCGCAGAAGTGACGCACACGGCCTCTACACAAAACAAATCCAGAGCGGAGCCACCTACGCCGTCACCATTTTGGCCGAGGGTTTTGGTCCCGCCAATTTTTTCCTGTACGGCGGCCAAGGCGGCGTGAGGATGCGCCGGGAGGGCGAAGACTGGCACGATGTGACGAAGATCGAGCTGGCTCCGTTGTCGCCGGCGCTGAACGATTTTCGCGGTGAGGGCGGGATCGCCACCGCGGAGGCGATGATGCGTTTCCGGTTCGACAACGCGGGAATCGAGTTGCTGCCTCTGCGCGTGCGGAGCGCGGATCAACTTGCTTTGCTGCTGCCGGGTGTTTCGCCGCCGCCCGAGACCTGGGCTGAATCGGGTCCGGGTATTGCCCCGGGAGTCGGCACGGCGGGCCAGTTCTCGGTGAACGGCATTCGCAGCCGGGAGAACAATTTCACCATGGACGGCTCCGATAACAACGACGAGGACGTCGGTGTGCGCCGCCAGGGTTTCATCGCTCTTTTTCCACAATCGTTGGACAGCCTGGCGGAATTCCAGGTGATCACCGCTTTGCCGGACGCACGCTTCGGACGAACGATTGGCGGGCAAGTGAATGCCGTATCGCAGTCGAGCGGCAATCGGTTCCACGGGAAGGTATACGGATTTCTGAGCGATGCCCGCTGGAACGCGCGCGATTTCTTCGATCTGGTGGGGAGCCAATACCCATCCGCGGCGCGTTCCCAGATCCCGATCACCACGGACGGAACCTTCAACGGCCCACGCGTCCAGTTTGCCAGTGTCAACCCACCCTTTACACTGGACCCGGCCAGCATCGGGCTGCCGTTTCAGATCCGGGACGGTGTGGGATACCAGAGCAATCCGGCCGCACCGGACACTTACACGCATACGCAATACGGCACTGTGTTGGGCGGCCCAGTGACTCGCGACAATACGTTCTTGTATATCGGGGTGGAGGGCATCGGGCTTCGATCCACGCGGGAAACCCATTTTGCGGTCCCCACGGTCCGCGAGCGCGGCCTGTTCGAGTCTGGCGATCGCGGGTTGATGCTGCCAGAGGTGATTTCGGCTCCCAATGGAACGGCTGCGGCCGGCGCACCAGTACCTACCGTTCCGGCCAACATTCAGGGAACAGCCGTATTCAGCCTGTTTCCGTTCCCCAACGATCCGCTCGGGCCGTACGGCGTGAACACCTATACGGAAAGGCTGGCGTCCGGCGGTGACGGAAACGTGGCCTTCGCGAGAATCGACCGGCAGCAGCCGCTGTTCGGATTCCGGCACCTCATCACCGCGCGTTTCAACCGGACCGACGAGAACAGCATTCTGCCGGCAGTGGAAGGCGCCATCTTCTCCTCGCTGCGAGCCTACTGGCGGACCTACAACGGAGTTCTGATCGTGTCCACCGGCCTCACTGCGAACCTGGCGAACAATTTCCGATTCGCCTACGGCCGCACGGGCGCACACTTTGACGAGGTGAGGAGTTCGGCTTTGATTCCAAGCCACCTTCCGCAGACGCCGATGCTGTTGAACGCACCACTACTTTTCAATTTCACGCGGGAAGGTATGCCCGCGACCTACACCGCGGAACCGTTGCTATCCAGCTCAGGGCCTTATCCGACTACGCCTTATTGGACTACCGAGGATGTGACGGGGCCGCTCGGGCAGGTGGAGATCGCCGGGTTCAGTCCGGTGGGCGTGGATCCATCGCATTTCCCGCAGCGGCGGAGTCAGGATACGTTCCAGTGGGCGGACACGCTCACCTTCGCGAAGGGGCGTCATCTTTTGTATGCGGGCGCCGACCTCCGTCGATCGGATTTCGACAATTGGATCGAGAAGAACACGAGACCGCAACTCACCTTCAATGGTTTGCCTGTGTCTCTCCCCGCGGACTGCGGCGTTGGGGCGGGTTGCCAGTCCGGCTTTACGGCCCTGGATCTGGCGGCCCTGGGCGTCCCGGCGTCGTTCCTGCAGACGGTGGGCACGACCAATGATTACTCTCTTCGGTTGAGAAAACTACAGGCGGACGGGTTTGTACAGGACAACATCCGATTGGCCCGGAATTTCCGGCTTATGGCAGGACTGCGTCTCGAGGCAACGGGCTGCCAACGGATCTCGATCAGAAGATCTCGCAGTCCTTCGACGCGGCGTTCATCACGGCGGCCATCAATGCGGGATTCCAGGTATGCGACAACAGCACCAACGGAGTTTGCAGGCCGATCGTACAGGGCCTGATTACCACGCTGACCAAGGACTTCGGGAAAACGTTCGGCGGCGATCGTTTGTCGGTGAACCCGCGAATCGGGTTTGCGTGGGACCCGTTCCAGACCGGGCAGACAACGGTCCGCGGCGGATTCGGCGTTTATACCGGCCAGTTCCCGGCAATTGTGATGAACGAATCGCGGAGTTCATTTCCGAGCTTCCTGACCGTCAATCAGGCGAATTATGTTCCGTTCGAGCCGATATACTCACTAGCCTTACTCAATGCCCAGCCGGGAACATTCGGCACCTTTCCGCACGCTTCGACGGAGGCCGCGACCGCGGGGACTTTCATAGCCGATGTGTTTCTATCACTTCTGGAACCAGCCTCGATCAGCATCATTCAACCAGCCGAGGGGATCAAGAACCCGCTGGCTTATCACGCCGCGTTTTCACTAGACCGCACGCTCCGGCGCGACTATCTGGCCGCCAGCATTTCCTACGTGGGGACTTTCGGACGGAGACTGCTTCGCGTAGAGACTCCTTTCGGAGGCCCCGCGGTCAGTTCCATCACGCCGCCGCTGTTGACGTCCGCGGTCTTCCCGGTTATCAAGGCAGTTCCATCGACGCGGGGAATACCTGTCGCTCTCGAGAGCGCTACCATCAACCCGGAGTTCTTCGCGAGCACTTCCAATTCCAGTTACCACTCACTCCAGGCCGTGTTGCGCGGCGGTGTACCTCGCGGACTTCAATTCAACGTTGCTTTCACCTACGCTCACAGCATCGACGACGCCTCGGACTTCTTCGATACGGCGGGAACGCCCGCTTTGCCGCAGGACAGTTTTCACCGCTCCGAGAGGGCCTCTTCCAGCTTCGATGTCCGCTTGCGGGCCGTGGCACACGCCGCCTGGGACCTTTCGCGCGGTTCCAATTCGCGCTGGCTGGGCGGGTGGTTTGTCAGCGGCATCTATATGGCGCAGAGCGGACAGCCATACACGGTCAATACCACTTACGACTGGAACGCCGACGGCAATCTGACGGATCGCCTCGACAACACGGTGGGATTGATCCAAACACCTGCCGGAGGGGACCCGCGCGTGCGCCTGTCTCTGGCTCCGGGCACGAATCCAATGGACCTTTTGGCCCCCCATTTCCCGGGACAGGACCCAGCCACGTACCGGAGCGGCGCGGTGGGGCGCAACACCTTCAATGGCATCGGCCTGACAAACCTGGACCTGGCGCTCATCAAGGCTTTCCGTTTTGGAGAAGCCGCGCGGCTGGAACTGCGGACCGAGTTATTCAATGCCTTTAACCGAGCGGATTTCGGGCTGCCGGTGCGATACCTCGAAGCTCCCGGTTTCGGACAATCGGTGAATACCATTCAGATGGCGCGGAGCCTGCAGTTTGGCTGCGGACTCTCATTTTGACGGGCGGCGCCGCACATTGCGGCCGTAAGCTGCGATAGAATCTGAGGATTCCTGGAGGATCGAGTGCTCCCGACGTTGTCCAAGAACCCCACCCTGGCCGCCACGTGTGCCGCGGTCTTATTCCTCTCTTCATCGGCGCCGCGAAGGGCACACGGAACAACTATGACTTTCGAAGAGACTCCGCAAACCGGCGAAGTTACGACCCGCGCGGCCGTCGACCGGTTCAACGAGGCATTTAACCGGCACGACGCCGACGCCCTGGCGCCGCTCATGACCGACGACACCGTATTCGAGGATACATCTCCCGCGCCGGATGGGCGGCGGATAGAGGGGAAGACCACGGTGGTGGCGTTCTGGCGGGAGTGGTTCGAACGCAATCCCGATGCGCGGTTCGAGGCCGAGGAAACGATCGTGAGCGGCGATCGGGCCGTGGTGCGGTGGGTGTATCACAAGATGCGCAACGGGCAGCCGTGGCACCTCCGCGGGGTGGACGTGTTCACCATTCGCAACGGGAAAGTGGCCGCCAAGCTGGCTTATGTGAAAGGATGAGCGGCCAGGATGGGTAGCGGCCAGCGGCGACTTCGCGGTCCGTGGGATTCGGACCATGGTATTGAACTATGGTACAAATCGAATATGCGGGAGATCGCGATTTCCAAGTTCAAGGCAACGTGTTTGGCCGTCCTGGAGGACGTGCGGCGGACCGGCGCGCCCGTACGGGTCACAAGATTCGGGCGTCCGGTAGCCGAAGTGGTGCCGGCCAGAGCGGAAACGGCGTCCTCCTGGCTAGGGTGTGCCAAGCACTCGGTCGAGATCTCCGGTGACATCACCGAACCTGTCGGAGCATTTAGCCGTTGGACAGGCCGGAAATGAAGTTACTCCTCGACACGCACATCTGGATTTGGGCCCTCCATAGCCCTGAGAAACTGGGGCGGAGAGTTCGGCGCGAGCTGCAACGAGCCAGTAACGAACTGTATCTATCGCCGGTGTCGATTTGGGAAGCTCACCACCTGGTGCAGAGGAAACGACTTCGCGTACGGCAGGGCTTTGCGCAATGGCTCGATGACGTGATGGCCCGGGTTCCACTCCGGGAGGCGCCATTCACTTTTGCCGTGGCCGCGGACGCTTCGAGAATCGAGCTTCCCCAATCCGATCTCGGGGACATCTTTCTGGCCGCCACCGCCCTGGTCTTCGACCTTACGCTGGTGACCACCGACTCCCAACTGCTGGCCTGCTCCTGGCTGAAGACCCTTCCCAATCACTGAGCGCTCGATGGGCGCGGACCTATCTCTTCAGGCCTGCTTCCCAATTCAGCACCACGGTAGCAGGATCCGACGCTACTCCCGACGCCGGCACCGTCAGCAGGAATCGCTTGCCGTCTCGCGCTACGTCGTATCGATACAAAGTGTTCGAACCTACGGACGGCGTGTCAAACAGCGGATGTGGAGGGGATGCCTGGAATGCCGGCTCCGTCTTGACGTCGACGGCCATTACCTTACGGTCCGGGGCGAGGTAGAACAGTTCCTTGCCATCGCCGCGCCACCGAGGCTGCAAACCGCCGGCGCTCGAAACCATCCATTTTCCGCTGTGCTCGCCGCCGGGGGGAAACGGACGGACATAGATCTCATATCTGCCGGACTCATCCGAGCAATAGGCCACCCAGCGGGAATCGGGCGAGAACTGGCCCATCGTCTCATTGAACTGGGTATTCGCAAAAGGAATCGGTTTGCGCTCGCCGCCACCCAACGGATCGGGGAGCGCCCAGAGGTCCATACCGTTCTTCGGAGAGGGCTCCATGTAGAGCAGAAAACGGCCGTCGCGGGACCAGTCATCGAGGTACTTGACCATACCGGACTGGAGCAGCGGCTGTTCGCTGCCGCTGTTACTGGCGGCTTTTACGGACAGCCCAGGACCGCGAAGCGCGGCGAACGCGACATACCTCCCATCGGGAGACCACGCCGGCGTTCGCGCGCCCTCCTGCTGAAAGGTCATGCGTGAGTTGATGCCGCGCGCGATATCCAGCAACCAAATCTCGCGGTTGGCTCCCTGCGACTGGCGGCTGTAGGCGATACGGTTGGCGTCGGGAGAGAGAGCCACGTCGGAATAGTCGCCCGGCTCGCCGGCGCGCCCGAGCACGTGGCCTTGACGATCGTACCAGTTGAACTGCCAACCCCCGCTGCCGCCGGTGCGATACGCCAGCACGCCGTTGGCGGAGACCGAGAAAACCGCGCGCGTGATGGACGTCCCCACTTGCTCGGCAACCGGAACCGGCTCGCCGGCCGTCTCCAGGCGGCGGTCGTCGAAAGGCTGCGCCATCAGGGAGCCCTCCCGCAGAAACAGCAGATGACCCATGGAAGCGCCGTGCGCGGGCGGGGTGTATGCGGGGCTGAAATCAGTCTCCTGAATCCGCTTCAAGCTTTGCTGCTCGGGCTTGACTCCCAGCGAGCCCACGTAGATTCCGCCGTATCCCGGCACGGCGGAACGGCGCACATAGACAAAATGATCGCCATCCGGCAAGAAAACCGGGTCGCTGTGGTTGCCTTCCTGGCGCGAGGACTCCATCCGGGTGACGGGTAAGGCCTCGCCGCCAGCCGAGGAAACCTGCATGATGGGACCGCCGTTGCTGCCAAAGACGATAACGCCATGCCGGTTCCAGGATCCGCCTAAAACCACGGCGGTTGCGTCGCACAGGCTTTGCGGCGGGCCGCCCGCAATATCGATCTTCTTCAGCTTGCCGGCGGACTGGAAGACGAGGAAGCGGCTGTCGGGCGACCAGAAGAAAGTTACGGTCCCTTCGGCGCCGGCCAGCGGCCGAACCTCCAGCGAGTCGAGCGAGCGGAGCCACAGGCGGTCCGCGCCATCCGGCCCGACGGCGGTGAAAGCGAGGTGGCGGCCATCGGGCGAAAGGCTGAGCCAGGCGCCGAAACTTCCTTTATCGGGCGGGGGAACAATGAAGCGAACCAGCGGTTCGGGCGGCGGAGATTCGCGGAAGTGGATAGCGGCGATGGTGGCCGCGGCACTCGCCAGAAGGGCGGCGGCGACCCAGGGCAGCCACACGCGGGATGGCGGCGCCGGCTGGGGCGCCGGGGCTGCAATCGGCTGCGTGGCCGGCTGCTCCAGTTCGAGCCGCGCGTCGCCGATATCGCGCAGCCGGCGCTTGGGATCGCGCTCGAGGCAGCGTTGGAGGAGGATGCGGATATTGCCGGGCAGGCCGGCGGGCATCAGCGACCAATCGGGGTCCGCGCGCAGCACGGCCGCCAGGGTATCGGAGATGGTGGGCGCCGCGAAGAGTGTGCGCCCGGCAAGCATTTCGTGCAACAGCACGCCGAAGGACCAGATGTCGGAGCGCTTGTCGGCGTCGTGGCCGCGCGCCTGCTCCGGGGACATGTAGGCGGCGGTTCCCATGATCACGCCGGCAACGGTCGCGCGCATGGTGAGGGTGGGCGACTGCCGCGGATCGGCCGCGGCCGTTTCGCCCGCCAGGGCCTTCGCCAGCCCGAAATCCAGGACCTTCACGCGTCCTTCCGGGGTGACCTTGATGTTCGCCGGTTTCAGATCGCGATGAATGACGCCGCGTTCGTGGGCGTATTCGAGAGCTTCGGCGATCTGCCTGGCGATCGGTAGCGCGTCCTCCAGGGGCATGGCACCCTGCGCGATTCTTTCCGCCAGGGTAGGGCCTTCGACCAGCTCGATTACCAGGGCCCGGTCTTCGACGCCGTAGATCGCCGCGATGTTGGGATGGTTGAGCCGCGCCAGCAGTTGCGCCTCGCGCTCGAACCGCGCCATGCGGTCGGCATCCTGGGCGAAGGCTTCGGGCAGAACTTTGATGGCGACGTCGCGGTCCAGCTTGGTGTCGGTGGCGCGCCAGACCTCGCCCATGCCGCCTTCGCCGAGCTTGGAGGTGATGCGATAGTGGGCAATCGAAGAGCGCGGACTCATCGTACCGGTTAGAGAATGATACCACTCCCGGACCGGCTGGAGGCCCGCGGGACGCCGCGAGCCAGACCGGCGCCGGGCGCGCGCTTTCCGGGCATCGGCCCGTGTGCCCTATCCCCTTTTCACAAAGCTGCCGATATGAAGCAACAGGGTGAGAACTCGAACCTCACGCGCGTTGCTCTTCCTGGCGCTGCTGCCGGCCGGCTTGACCGCACAACGATATAGCTTCAAGCGCTACGACCAGGATTCGGGACTGCCCAACCAGGACATTCGCGCCCTGGTGCAGGATCGCACCGGGTTTCTGTGGATCGGCACGGACAACGGGTTGTTTCGCTATGACGGGCACCGTTTCCGGGGCTTTACCACCGCCGATGGCCTGCCTACCTCGGAGGTGGAGGGGCTCGGCGAGACGAGGGATGGGACGCTTTGGGTGGCGACGTACCGGGGCCTGGCCCGGTTCAGCGGGGAGCGATTCGAGGCCGTAGACATCTCTCCGGCAGGCGCGGCGATGGTGGTCGCCGACGACTTACAGGGGCGCCTGTACGTGGGAACCTCGAAGGGCCTGCTGATCGCCGAACCGGCCGCGGGCGGGTGGCGAAAGCCGGTGTTCCGGCTGTACACCATGGCCTCGCAGAAATCGCAGGTGGTGAGGAGTATCGTGGTCCCCGGATCCGGGCCGGTGTGGTACACGTGCGGCGTGCAACTCTGCCGCCTGGATGGCCGGAGCGTGACGTCGCGGGCCGAGTGGGGCGTGCCGGACGACTTGTGGGAGGCGTTGCGGATCGATCTCCAGGGCAACCTCTGGGCGCGCAGCCGGACGAAGCTGATGGAACTGCCGAAGGGGGAGGAAAGGTTCTTGCGGCGGGAAGGCGATTTGCCGCCGGCGTCCACGCGGGGGACACTGCTGGCAGGCCGGGATGGCCAGCTTTGGGTTCCCACCCTGCGCGGGCTGGCGCGCCGCACGGCGGCGGGATGGGACATCATCGGAAAGTCGCGCGGCCTGCCGATCAGCAGTGTGGCCTGCGCGCTGGAGGACCGGGAGGGATCGATCTGGATCGGCCTGAACGGAGCCGGCCTGGCGCGCTGGCTGGGTTATCCACACTGGGAATTGTGGACCGAAGCGGAGGGGCTTTCGTCGGAATCGGCCTGGGGAATCCAACGCGACCGCTCCGGAGTCCTGTGGGCCAACCACGACACCTGAGTCAGCCGGTTCGACGAGGCCGGGCACCGATGGGAGGACCTGAAGGTTCGCGGTTTGCCCATCGCGCAGACGACCGCGCTGGCACGGGCGTCGGATGGATCGCTGTGGGTGGGGCAGGTCAACGGGCTGGTTCACATCGACCGGCGGCGGGAGGCGGCGACGGTATATGGGCGGGAGTCCGGGCTGGACTACCCCTGGATCACGGGCATAGCGCTCGACGATCACGACCGCGTTTGGGCCGCCACGCCCGCGGGCCTGTATCGCAGTGTAGACCGCGGGGGGAGAATCCGCTTCGAACGGGAGCAACTGCCGCTGGAACGCGGAGCCGACTTTCTGTATGCGTTGTGGATCGACCGGAGAGGGCGGCTGTGGGTGGGCGGCTGGGGCGGACTTCTTCGGCTGGAGGCAGGCCGGTGGACCCGCCTGACCACCAGCGACGGGCTATTGAGCAACCGCGTGATGCACCTCGGCGAGGGAAAGGACGGCTCCCTGTGGGTTTCCTACGCGGAGCCCCTGGGAGTATCCCAGGCTTTCGTCGATGGCGAGCGTCCGCGCTGGCGACACTTCTCCCGCGATACCGGGTTGCGGTCGGACAAAGTCTTCTTCATGGGATCGGACGTCCGCGGCGGGATCTGGTTCGGCACGGACCAGGGCGTGGATGTTTTCGATGGCCGCTCCCTGCGGCACTTCGACCACACCGACGGCCTGGCGTGGGACGACTGCAACGGCAACGCCTTCTGGGCGGACAGCGACGGCAGCGTGTGGATCGGCACGAGCCGGGGCATCTCGCATTTCCGCATACCGGCCACGGGGCTGCCGGCGCGCCCGACGGATGCTCCCGTGCTGTTGACTTCGGCTGTCTTCGGCGACCGGAGCATGGGCCTCGGCGGAGCGATCTCGGTAGCGTGGCAGCAGCGCTCCCTGCAGGTCGGTTTCGCCGCCATGACACTGCTCAACGAGGACACCGTGCGGTTTCGCTACCGCATCGCGGGGCTGGAAGAACGCTGGAAGGAAACCCAGTTGCGCGAAGTGCAGATCCCCAGCCTGCCGGCGGGCCGCTACACCTTCGAGGTTCAGGCCAACGCCGGTCAGGGAGCGTGGGACGGGCGGGCCGCCCGGCTGGCTTTCTCGATCCGGCCCGCGTGGTGGCGCACCGTATGGTTCGAGCTGGCCGCGCTGGCGGCGGCGGGGCTCCTGGCCCACCAGTTGTGGAACTGGCGCCTGCGCCATATTCTCCGGCGGCAAAAGGAGCTGGAGGACGCGGTGGCGGATCGCACGCGGCACCTGGAGTTGGAGAAAGCGCGCGCGGAGCGCGAGCGGGACATCGTGGAGAAACAAAAGCTGGAGATCGAAATCCTGTTCCGCGAAGCCCGGCAAGCCGCCCGGCTGAAGGACGAATTTCTGGCCAACATGAGCCACGAGATCCGCACGCCGATGAACGGGATCATCGGCATGACCGAACTGGCGTTGGACACCCCGCTCACCGCGGAGCAACGGGAGTATCTGCAAACGGCGCGCATCTCGTCGGAAACGCTGCTGGCGATCATCAACGATATTCTGGACCTGTCCAGGATCGCAGCGGGGAAGTTCGATCTGGACGCGGTCGGCTTCGACCCGCGCGAAGTGGTGAAGGCGACCCACGGGAGCCTGGCCCCGAAGGCCCGGCAGAAGGGCCTGGAACTATTCTCGCAGGTCGGATCCGGCGTCCCGGCGCGCCTGGTGGGAGACCCGCTGCGCCTGCGCCAGGTGCTGCTCAATTTGCTGGGCAACGCGGTGAAGTTCACGGAGCGGGGCCAGGTGTCGCTGCGCGCCGATGTGGAAGACGAGACGGAAAGCGCGCTGCTCCACTTCGAGGTCGCCGATACGGGCATTGGCATCTCGAGCGAAAAGCAGGCATACATTTTCGAGCCTTTCGCGCAGGCCGATGGGTCGCACGCGCGGCGCTATGGCGGAACCGGCCTGGGCCTGACGCTCTGCGCACGGCTGGTGGGAATGATGCAGGGCCGGATCTGGGTCGAGAGCGAACCGGGGAAGGGCAGCCGGTTTCACTTCACCGCACGGTTCCGGCGCGCGCCGGACGCTGCTCGGCCGCCGGACGGTCTGGCCGCCATGGCCACCGCGGCCGCCGTGGAACCGGGTCCGCCGCCGCCGTTCACCGCGCTGGCCATCCTCCTGGCCGAAGACAACCCCGTGAACCAGAAGCTCGCGCGGCGGATGCTGGAGAAGCGCGGCCACAAAGTAGTGACGGCAGGCAACGGGACCGAAGCCCTGGCCGCCTTCGAGCGGCAGCCGTTCGATGCGGTGCTGATGGACGTGCAAATGCCGGAGATGGATGGATTCGAGGCAACGGCCGGGATCCGCACGCGCGAACGTCAGACCGGCACGCGAATTCCGATTATTGCCCTGACTGCCCATGCCATGCGCGGCGATCGCGAACGCTGCCTCGAGGCCGGCATGGATGACTACGTCCCCAAGCCGGTGCAGCCCGCCGAACTGTTTGCAGCCATCGAGCGATGGGAGAAACGCGGGCAGGGGCGCGGCCCTTGAAATCGCGGCGGGCCGGGAAGCCGGGAATCATAAGCCGGGCGCGGCAACCGAAACGGTGGAAGTCACCGTCATGGCCGCGACCCTCCAGGCCGAATCGGCCTCCGTGCAGAACGATGTCACCAGGTCGCAGGTTGACAGCCTGGAGATCAACGGCCGCAACCCGATCTTGATGGCCCAGTTGGTGCCCGGCACCCGCGGAGGCAACATGGCCGGCCTCACCTTCAACTTCAGCAGGTCCCCAGCAACATCAACGGCGCCCGCACACCCGAAAGCCTGATCACCTATGACGGCGCGCGCGCCGTCCGCACCCGCTCCAAAGCACCAGCCTGACGCCGCGCGGTTCGACTCCTTCGGAGATCCGGATCCTCACCGCCGATTACTCGCCGGAATACGGCCGGTCCTCGGGCGGGCAGATCCGCATCATCACGCGCAGCGGAACGCAGGTTTCCACGGCGCGGCCTACGATTACGTGCGCAACACGATCTTCAACGCCAATACCTGGACCCGCAACCACACTGTGAACCAGGAGTTCACGTTGCCCATTCAGTTCAATTCGGACGAGTCCAAAGTCTTCTGGTTCTGGGGCGAGGAATGGGTGTTACGTCGTCGTCCGGTCGCTTTCGGCAACCGGCGGAGCGTGCCCTGTTACGCCGTGGTTGACCGCGCGCTTTCGGCAACCAGGGGGCAGAGCTTGTCCTGGCAAGCGAGGCCGGGCTGGAGCATGTCCCGGCCGAAGGGGAAGACGAAATCCCAGGGGACGAACATGCGGCAGGCCCAGTGTTCGTCGTCCCGGTTGCCTTGCCAGGCGTGTGTCCCGGGCGGCAGGGTGGGAAAATCGCTGGACGAGACGGTGAGAGTGGCGTCCACGGGCTGCATAATGGAAAACTCGAAGCGCCAGTCGAGATAGGTGAAAACGTTCCATCCGAACAGCCTGCTGACGATGGGCTGCCGCAGGCGCGTGATCACCTTGTTCACATAGGGGTAGTCTTTCAGGCCGCCCAACTGGCCAGGGTGTGAGAACTCTCCCTTGACGATCTTCCGCCCCGTCCAGAGGCTGCGGACCTGCATGCTGTTGTTGGTCGTATTGATCCACGTCACGTATTTGCGATAGCCCACAGCAAGGCCGAGAAGCGTGGCATAGACGCGGTTCAGATAGAGGGACGGCAAGTATATGAACGGGCCGGCGTACAGATTGCCGGGGTTCTTGAGCCGGACGCAGGGAATGCCGACGATGATTTCCAGATAGTAGAGGGGGAATCGGCAGCGCAGCGGCTTGACCTGCTGCTGGAGGCCGAAGCTGTAGAACACCGGGTGCTGGCCGGGGATTGTAGTGCAATCGCACAACTCCATCTCCGGCGGAAGCACCGCCTCGATGGCTGCCCGCGGGACGGTCGTGGCAAGCAACGTGACCGTATTGAAGCCGGTGGTATCGAAATGCGTGAAGGGAAACGGCTGCCTCAGGCTGCGGATGACGTTGGGGGGCATATTCACGGGAACCACCGGTCCGAGCTGCAAATCCCTCCAGTACGGGTAACTGTTCCGTTGGGTAAGCACCTTATTGGCGCACACTTCGATAAAGCCGAACACTGTGGCGACGGCCTGCAAGGTCCTGCCGACTGACTTGGTGAGCCAGAACGCACCCATGGTGTCACTCCTTTGCCGGATAAACCGGAATCAACATATCCGTCATGCGAGCGGGATTTTGAATGCCCTGCCGGCGCATCCATTCCTCGGCGGCGCCCACGTATTCGGCGCCGCGCTGGCCGCCGATCAGCAATCCCAGGCGGCGCCTGGCCGCGGCGGCGTGGCACTTCATTTCCACTCGATCGTACAGCGCCAGGGCGCGTTCCAGGAGCGTGAGGGCGCCGCCGCGGTCGCCGCGGAGGGCGGCGATGCCGGCGCGGGTGACGAATCCGAAAGCGTGGCCGTGGCGAAGGTGCTGTTTTTCGAAGTAAGCGGCGTCCCGCCCGGCAGACCGCAAGTAAGTTTGCGAGTCCGGGGTTTGGGAGGCGCACCAGATGGCGCTGCGGGCCCGGACGTCGGTCACATGGACGCGGTTGTTATCGGCGCGAAGCAGGAAATCCTTCTCCATGAGCGGCCACTCCCGATGGACTCGCTGCCAGGCGTCGGCAGGCTTGCCTTCGTACAAGTCGGCCCAGCCGGAACCGAGGAACGCCAGGAGGTGTTGCTCATGATATCCGGCGCGCGTCCAGTTGGCAAGCGTGTTTTCGATGGTGCGGCGGGCAGCGAGCGGATCGTCCGCGGCCAGGTACGCGGCGGCGAGTCCCGTGCTGGACATGGTGGAAGCCGTGTAGAGATCGCCGCGTTCGTGGGCGTTCTGCACCAGGGCGGGGACGCGCCGCCAGAGGTCGCGGTACGAGCCCATGACCTGGAGGTCGAAGACAATGAAGGCGCGCACGGTGGAGAGCTCCCAAACCATACCGGTGCCGTGTTCCACGAGGAGGTTTTCGGCATCGGTGAGCAGTCTCACGGACTCCGGAAAATTGCCGAGCAGGAATTCGACGGTTCCCTGGGAAAGGGCCAGAACCGCGCGCAGAGTGGCTTCCGGGTGCCGCTCTACGATGGCGCGGGATCGGGCGAGCAGGCGCCGGGCGCGTCGTTCGGGCCGAAGGCCGCCGAGGACCTGGATTGCGGCCTCCCACGTCAGGCAGGCTACGATACGGGCCGGATCACCGGCGCGCAGGGCCAGTTGCAGGCTCTTGGTGTTGAAGTAAGCGCCTTTCACCAGGTCGGCCATGGACAGCGAGGTGGCGGCGGCGCGGGCGGCGTCGACGCGGGCCAGCACGTCTTTCGGAAGGCTGGCCGGATCGCGTTCGGTGAAGCGCAGGCCGCGCAGGCGCAGCAAGGCGCGATTCGCCAGGAACGCGCCAATCGCCGCGAGGGGTCCCTGCGGACTCCACAATCCAAGCTGGTCGAGGACCTGGCGAAACACCGCGCGGCCCTCGTCCAGGTGGCCGCTGATGCAGAGCTGGTAGGCGGCCTGGCGCCGCAGATCGAGAGCCGCGTGCGGGTCGGCCGCGGCGGCAAGCTCCTGGTAGAAGCTCGCGGCTTCCTGGCCACGGCCGGCGTTGGCCAGGGCGTCGGCGAGACGGCCCTTCAGGGCGGGCCGGCCGGCGTCGGAATTGTCCGTCAGTTCGAGGGCGCGGCGATACAGGGTCACGGCGCGGTCGAAGGCCACGGTCTGGGAAGCATGTTCAGCGGCGAGGACGTAATAGCGGCGCGCTTCGTTGTGGCTGCCGGCCTTGTCGAAATGCAAAGCCAGCGAGTCGGCCTCGGCGCGGCCGCTGGCCTCCAGGACGCGCGCCAGCGAGCCGTGAATGTGAACTTGCGTTTCCGGCGGGAGATGCGCCACGACGCTTTCGCGGATGCGGTCGTGATACGCCTCGATGAGGTCCAGGCGGTTGGGCCCGGTGCCGCGCACCAGCGCACCGATTTTCAGCGGGGCCAGGACGGCGGGGGTCAAGCCCTCGAAACCGGCGGCGCCGTAAGCGTCCTCCTGGGTGATGGGGCGTCCGTAAATCGATATGGTCTCGAGCAGGCGCCGCGCCGGATCGGGAAGAGCGGAGACGCGGTGCCAAATGACGGAATCGAGCTGGCTCTCGCCGGGCAGGTCGCCTCCGGCGTGGGCCAGCTCGTGAATGAAATAGGCGTGCCCGCCGGATTCGCGCGCGATGGCGGCAGCGCGCTCCTTGGCGGTGTCGGAGCCGTGCTCCAGCAGGCGCTCGGCCAGTTCGACGGCCTCGCCGGTGGTCAGCGGATTCACCGCCATTTCCCGCCGGTACGGCACCAGCGCCGTGGCCTCCAGCATGGCCCCCGGCAGGCCGCCGGACGCGGGGGCCGGCGCGGCTCCCGGTGCGGAGGACGCCCCGCGGGGAAGACCGCTTGCCGACGCGCGCGGCTCGGCAGGCGCCCCGCGGTACGTGCCGATCAGCAGGGCCGCCGGAGCGTCGGGCGGCCGGAGAATCTCGGCCAGCAGGGCGGCGCTGTCGGGGTCGCTCCATTGCAGATCGTCGATCGAAAGCACGAGGCGCTTGCGGTCGCCCATGCGCGTGAGCAGCTCGCGGCAGGCGACGAAGGCTTGGCGCCGCAACCCGTTCAGGTCCTGGGCGGCGGCCCTCTGTGGAGCCGGCAGGTTGAAAGTTTCCAGATCGGAGAGCACCGGGAAGATCTGCGCCACGGCTTGCGGGTTGCGCGGCGAGACCTGCGCCAGCTCCACGGAATCCAGGGTTCGCAGATAGCGGCCCAGCTCGTCGATCAGGCTGTCGAAAGCTTTGTAGGGCACCGACTCCTGCTCGTAGCACCGGCCGGAAAGCACGAGCGTATCGGGCCGGGAACCGATGTCATCGAGGAAGCGGTGCACGAGCGCGGTTTTGCCCACGCCGGAGGGTCCGTGGACCAGGACCAAAGCGGCGCTGCCGGAGCACAGGTGGCCGAAAGCTTCGTGCAGGGCGGCCAGCTCGCCGGCGCGGCCGACAAACACGCCTTCGCGGACGGAGTCGGCGGCGGGCAGGAACGCGAGCGGCTCGGCTGGCGAGAGGCGCTTGGCGATCTCCAGGCCGGTGGGGCGGTCCTCGGGCTCCAGCTCGAGCAGGTCCATGCACAGATGGTCGAGGTCGGGAGGAACGCCATCCACCATCGCCGAGGGCGGCTTGGGCCGCCACGTTTGCTTGGACGCCAGCACACGATCGTGCGGGCCGGAGATGGGGAGGCGGCCGGTGAGCGCCTTGTAGAGCATGACGCCGGCCGAGAACCAGTCGGTGGCCGGAGAGAGAGGCGCGCCGCGGGCCTGCTCCGGCGACATGTACACCAGGGTGCCGGCCGGACCATCCGGCGCAGCGCCCGCCGATTGACGCATGTCGAAGGTCAGGCCGAAATCGAGCACGACGACGCGGCCTTCGGGCGTGACCATTACGTTACTGGGCTTGATGTCCCGGTGCAGCTTGCCGACGGAATGGACGACGTTGAGGGCGGCCACGAGTTGGGGCAGCGCGGCGCGCAGCCGGCCGAGATCGGCGGGAGTCTCGCGGAGGATCGGGGCCGGATCGGGCTGGGCACGCGGCGCGGGGACAACCTGGGTGACGGTTTCGGTTTCGGCGCTGGTGTCGGAGTCGCTGGCCTGCTGGTCGGGAGCGACCTTGATGGACTCGTGGTGCAGATACTCGAGGAAGGTGACGCCTTCGACGAACTCCATGGTGAAGAACCAGTCGTCGCCCTCGGACAACAGTTCATACAGTGCGATGAGGTTGGGGTGGGTGACATCGGCCAGCGAGCGGAATTCCTGCTTGAAGCGATAGAGAGCCGCGGGATCGAAGTGCTGGAGGGTTTTCAGGGCGACGCGGGTGGAGCGCTCGCGGTCGAAGGCTTCGTATACGATACCCATGCCGCCCGCGCCGACGCGGCGTAGGATTTCGAATCGCGAAGTGCCTTCAAACGAGGATTTGGGTCGTGTGGGCATCCGGTTGCGGCGTCAATAGTTTACCGCGAACGCGCAAAGGCGGGGTCAAAATGGGCCAGGCTAGTAAGGCTAGGAAGAACGGGTTCGATTCCCTTTAGATGTAGGGGGGCGGCCAGCCGAGAAATGGTCCGGCCACCTTCCAGTTCGCGCGGAAGCGTCCCGCGGCGATGACCTCGGAGTCGAAGCCGGGAAAGTGGTACTCGCCGCCCGGCAGCGCCGGAAGATCCTCCTCGACCTTCAGGTGCACCGTGGTCCCCTGGAGCTGGGCGTGAACGAAGTCCCAGTTGTATTCCGAAAAGAGGAAGTTGCCCGCATCCACGGAGACGATGGGCTGCTGGAGGAGGCTCTGGACGTAAGCGAACTTCGGAAAATCGGCGGGCGTTTTCCAAGGCGTGGTGGGCTGTGATGCCGCTTGAAGTATGAGGCCGCGCGACAGCAGCGTGAACAGCGAGTAGTTGCTGGTTCCGGCCACGATCATGCTCAAAACTTTGGGAAGGCCGATCGCCAGGCCCAGGACCAGCGCCACAGCGTCGTTCACATCGATGCGCGTGACGTAGTCCGCCAGGTTGCTGGCCGGGTGGCCATCGACCGCCACGTTGGGTACAGCGATGATTGTTTCTCCGTAATTCAGTTCACCGGACAGGCCCACCACGTCGACATGGCTCTCGACGCCCATCGTTATGAGCACGGGATGCTGTCCGGGCGGCGTGTGCGCATCCGGTTGCAGGGTGAGGCCGGCCGGCAAGGCATCGGCGACGGTTTTCGCGTCGACGAGCATGGCGGCGAGAATCGTGTCGTAGGCGCCCTGGGCACTCGCCTGGGGCGGCGGCTCGGGTCCGGTGAGAGCCGCCAGGTAGGTGCGGAGCGAGAACAGCAACTGGTCGGTGACATCCGTTTGTCGCGGCTTGGGAGTCATGGTCTGGATATCATATCGCAGTGCGGCGGGATTGGGCTCGGGCCGTTGCGGCGCTTGCCGGTCCGCCGGGAGTCCGGTTCCACTCGGCTATGATTGAGACGATGGCGCAGATTTTGGACGGGAACCGCGTCCGCGACGAGATCCAGTGCGAGCTGCTGCCGCGGATTGCCGCGCTCAAGGCCAAGGGGCGGCCGCCGGGGATTGCCGTGGTGCTGGTGGGACACAATCCGGCATCGGAGATCTACGTCCGCAACAAGATCAAAGCCTGCCAGGATTTGGGGATCTATTCCGAAACCCTGACTCCTCCCGAATCGGTCTCCACCGCGGAGCTGCTGGCCATTGCCGCGGAGTTGAACGCGCGCGACGATATCGACGGCATCCTGGTTCAGCTTCCGCTGCCCGGACGGGTGGACTCGAAGCGCATCTTATTGGCGGTCGCGCCGGCCAAGGACGTGGACGGGTTTCATCCCTGCAATGTCGGGCTCCTCGTGGCGGCGCTGCCGGGGCCGCGCGCGTGCACGCCCGCGGGCATCCTCGAGCTGCTCAAGCGCTACCGGATCCCCATCGCGGGCCGGCGGGCCGTGGTGGTGGGGCGCAGCGACATCGTGGGGAAGCCGGTGGCCCTGCTGCTGCTGCACGAGCATGCCACGGTCACCATCTGTCATTCGAAGACGGCCGACCTGGCCGGGGTGTGCCGGGAAGCTGATATCCTGGTGGCGGCGATCGGCCGGCCGGCGATGATCACGCGCGATTTCCTGAAGCCGGGCGCCACCGTGATCGATGTGGGGACCAACCGGGTGGAGAGCCGGGAGGAGGTGGCCCGGATTTTTCGCAACTCCACTGAAAAACTAGCGTCTTTCGATAAGAGGGGGAGCGTACTGGTGGGCGACGTGGACCCGTCCGATGTTGCCGAAATGGCGGGCGCCTACACGCCGGTTCCGGGGGGCGTGGGCCCGCTGACCATCGCCATGCTCATGGCCAATACGGTGGCGGCCGCCGAACGCCGGGCGGGTGTATGTTGAAGGTCGGGCTCACCGGAGGGCTGGCCTGCGGGAAGTCGTTTGTGGGACAGGCGCTGGAGAGCTACGGGTGTTTTGTGATCCAGGCCGACGAGCTGGGCCACGAGGTGCTGGCTTCGGGCGGCGAGGCGTACGACGCGGTGGTGGCTGAATTCGGACAAGAGATCCTGGCGGAGGGCGGCGAGATCGACCGCCGCGCCCTGGCTGCGCAGGTGTTCGGGGCGCCCGATCGCCTGGCGCGGCTCACGGGCATGGTGCATCCGCCGGTAGTTCAGCGGGAACAAGAGTTGCTGAAGGAGTTCGCGGCGCGGTCGCCGCGCGGCATCGCGGTGGTGGAGGCCGCCATCCTGATCGAGACCGGCAGCTACAAGCGTTTCGACCGCCTCATCCTGGTGATCTGCGAAGAAGAACAGCAGGTGGAGCGGGCCTTGCGGCGCGAAGGCTCGGCGCCCGTCGACGTCAGGGCCCGCATCCGGCGGCAGATGCCGCTCGAGGAAAAACGGAAATTTGCCGACTTCGTCATCGACACGTCCGGGGAGAAGGAAGACACGCTTCGCCAGACCCGGGCGGTGTACGAAGCCCTACGGAGAATCGAATCATGAGATTTCTGAGATCGTTTGCGTGGGCCGCCGCGATGGCTGCCGCTTTCGTGTACATCACTTCGGTGGCCCATTGGGACGTGGCCCGCTTCCTGCGGCCCGTGACCTCGGCCGGACGCTTGTGGATGGAGCCGGCGGCGGCCGCCTCCGCGGGGACTTACACCGCCGACGAGCAGAACAACATCGAGATCTACAAGAGCACCCGCGAAGCCACCGTGAGCATCACCTCGATCGTCTACCAGCAGGACTGGTTTTTCGGAACCTACGAGGGCAAGGGCGCCGGGTCGGGCTTCATCGTCAACCCCGACGGCGAGATCCTGACGAACTATCACGTGGTGAGCGGCACGGCGCAGTTGACCGTGACCTTGATGGACAGCAAGAAGTCCTACAAGGCGCGCATCCTGTTCGCCGACCCGCGCGACGACGTGGCGCTGATCAAGATCACCGCCGAGCGCAAGCTTCCGGCGCTGCGGCTGGGCGATTCCGACGGCCTGGTGGTGGGGCAGAAAGTGCTGGCCATCGGCAATCCGTTCGGGATCTTCGGCGGAACGCTGACCACGGGAGTAGTCAGCTCGCTGGGCCGCACCATCCAGACCGAAGACAACCGCTCGCTCGAAGGCATGGTGCAGACCGATGCCGCCATCAATCCGGGGAACAGCGGCGGCCCGCTGCTGGATTCGCACGGCAACGTGATCGGCATCAACACCGCGATCTACGGCCAGCAGGGCAATATCGGGCTGGGATTCGCCATGCCGATCAACCGCGCCAAGTCCCGGTTGGACGAGTACACCAAGACGGGCCACATTTCCCGTCCGACGCTGGGCATCTCGACGGCTTATGTGGCCGGTGACCTGGCCCAGATGCTGGATCTGCCGACCGCCGGCGGGCTGCTCATTCAGCGCGTGGAGCCCGGATCGGCCGCCGATCAAGCCGGCCTGCACGGCATCGTCCGCTGGGTGATCCGCTACAACAATCGCGTGCCCGAGGGGGCGGACCTGATCACCGAGATCGAGGGACAGCCCGTGGAGGGCACCGATTCGCTCCAGCGCGTCATGAACCGGAAGCGCGGCGGCGAGATCCTGAACCTGACGATCTTCCGCAGCGGCAGCGCTCACAAGGTGCAGGTGAAGCTGGGTGAGGCGCAAATCCCGCAGCAGATGTAAGGTGACTCGATCACGGAACGCGCCAGGTCCCTACCGGCTGCCACCCCGAGTTGTTGTTGCCGGTAACATCTCGGGCGGCGAGATAGATAATCTTGTTCCCGCTGAATGATGGGGAGAAGGTCACATTCAGTGACAGAGTCAGTGTCGATCCACTGAGCGTAACCGCCGTGCCGGCGGGCCATGTCACAGTACACTGGCTGTTGCTCAGATTAGCCCCCGAGGTCAGCCCCAATCCGGGGAGAAGAGCCGTGCCGGAGTCGTTAACCAAGTAGAGTGTGCCGGACGGTTGGCTGTAGGCGAGATAACAGGCTTGGCGGCCATCCAGGGCGTTGTTGATCAGGATGTTTACAACGCCGAGGTCCTGGTAGCCCTTGGTATCGGTGAAGGTGAACGTGAACGTCGGAGTCGAACCGCCGCTGCCGCCCTGCACCGGAATCGCGCGTGTCACCGCGAGCCCTGCCACCGGCGCGGCAGGAACTTCCCACACGCCCATCGGCTGCCAGCCCAAGTTGAACTCCGCGATGTTGCGCGCGGCTACGTAAACGACTTTGTTGCCGGCAAATCCGGGGGCCAAGCTCAAGTTCAGAGTGAGAGTCAGAGTGGCGCCGCTGCGAGTAACGGAGGAGCCCGCTCCGTTCACCGTGCATTGACTGTTGACCAGGGCACCGCTGCCGTTCAGCGTGAGACCGGGGAGCACCCCGGTGCCGGCATCGTTAACCAGATAGAGCAGGTTCGCCGGCTGGCTGAAGGCCAGGTAGCAGGCCTGGCGGCCATCCAGGACGCTATTGATCAGGATGTCCACCACGCCGATATCCTGCCAGCCCGCGGGGTCATTGAAGGTGAATGTCATGACCTGGTTAAACCCGCGGACGGAAGCCGAAGTCACTCCGGAGAGCGTGGGGGGCTGCGAACCGGCGGGCGTCAGCAAGTACAGGCCACCTTCGGCATAGACCACGATCTGGCCACGGTCGTTGATACTGGCGGCGATCCCACCCGTTAGTTGACTGCTCACCTGGCTCAGGTCGTAAACGATTCCACCCGAATACAGGAACGGCGTAATCTTGCTGCCCAGCGACAGGAACCCGACCGCCTGTCCCAGGTTGTTGAGCGCGAGAGGCTGCATGCCGTCAAAACCGGGCAACAGGGGGATCTCGGCGACGACCGACCCGGCGGTGCCGTTGGGCGTGGTGGGGGCCCACAGAAATCCGTGGGCGTCGATGCAACTGTTACCGCTTCCGTACGATCCGCAGATGCCGCCCAGGATCGTGCCGTTGTTGTTGATGGCCAGTTGCTCGCCGCCGGTGGCGCCCACGGTGGAACTTCCGGTAGTGCCGTTCGCGACGGAAGGCGTGAACAGTGTAAAGGGCGTGATGACTTGCCCGAAATCGTTGATCCCCATGGCTCTTGAAAACTGGAGGCCGGTAGTGACGGTCCCGGTGGCTCCGTTGGGCGTCGAGGGCGTCCACAGGTAACTGTCACCGTAGCCCAAACCGATAATCTGGCCGTAGTTGTTGATCTGGTCTGCGTTTGAACCGCCAGGGTATGTCACGGTTCCCGTGGTTCCATTGGGAGTGGTGGGCGACCACAGGAAGGAGTCGGAGTGACCGAAGGCGTTGACCGCTGTCCCCACCACCTGCCCTCGATCATTGATGCCGGAGGCGATGCTGCTTGCGCCCGGCAACGGCAGACTCACCAGGCTTCCGACGGTCCCATTGGCAACGGGCGTCCAGAGGAACGGCGCCCCGCCGTACGCCCCAACTACCTGCCCGAAGTTGTTGATCGTCTTTCCCGATGCCGCCCCGCCGGTTGAGATGAAGGTCACCGCATAAGTGCCCGGCGGGCCTGCGGTCGCCTGAACAAAGATGGCAGTCGCCACCACCGGGTAAGTCACGGTCAGGGTGGAGATGGTAGAGCCGGGTGGAGGATTGGGCACACCGGTCCAACCGAGCAGCACGTACCCGCTTGCCGGAGTAGCGGTGAGAGTGGCGGTAGCGCCCGAGTCATACCAGCCGCTGCCGGTAAGGGTGCCGGCGCCGGGCAGGTTCATCAGGGTGGTCACGTAATACTGGGTCGTGAACTTGGCCGTGTAAGTGGCTGTCTGACTCGGCGCAGTGAAGGTCCTCGGATTGGAGCCGCCATCCCGCCACCCATTGAACACATAGCGGGTGGTCGAGTCGGTCTGGTTTGGCGAGACGAACGCGACCGTGCAGGCAGAGCCCGGAATCCATCCCAGCGCCTGGGGCGCGCTGTAACCGCCCGGCCGGCAGCCGTTACCGCTCACGGTGAACGGGCGGCCCGCCGGGTCCGAAGCGATGGTTACCTGCACTTCGCCCGGGACCGGCGGAGTCACCGGTGTGGAAGGCGTTAGCAGATACACCGCGCCTCCGGCGTTGATCGCGATCTGGCCGAGGTCGTTGATTCCGGCGGGAACTCCGGCGGCCAGTTGAGTGCTCATCACGCCCAGATCGTAAGTGGCGCCGCCAGTATACAGGAACGCCGTTTTGTTAGAACCGGACGTCGCGGTGCCGACTACCTGTCCGCTTGCGTTCAGGGCAATCGGGAACATCGAGCCGGAAGCGAACAGCAGCGGGATCGCCGTTGCCGTGCCGACGGTACCGTTAGGTGACGTTGGCGTCCAGAGAAAGGGGGGACAGTTTGATAAGTCCGAACATGAGTAACTCAGGCCCAGCACGGTTCCGCTGTTGTTGATGCCGGCCACGCCCGGGATCAGGGATCCCGGAGGTCCGTAGACTGGTGTGTAAGTCCCCGCGCTGCCGTTGGCGGTGGATGGCGTGAACAGCATGGCCTGCCCGCTGAAATTGATGACCGCCTGTCCGAAGTCGTTAATGGCTCGAACGCCATTCAGGCGGCTGTCGAGGTTCAGCGTGCCCGTGGATCCATTCGGCGCCGATGGCGTCCACAGATAGGACCGGCTTTGAGCCGCATCGAATCCGATGATCTGCCCGTAGTTGTTGATCGCCAGAGCCGAGAAGAGGCTGTTGACTTCGGCGCTTCCGGCGAACGCCGCAATGGTCCCGGAGGTGCCGTTCGGAGTGTCGGGAGTCCACAGGAAGGCCTCGGCGTAGGGGAGAATCGCCGTCAAGCCCAACACCTGGCCGCGATCATTGATGCCCGCGGTGGAATTGTACGGTGTTCCGGCGAGGGGCAATCCACCGAGATCAATCAGGCTTCCCACCGTCCCGTTGGCAACTGTGGGCGTCCAGAGAAAGGCGGAGCCGGGGCCGCTGCTGACTGCCACCTGGCCAAAATTGTTGATGCCGCTGGCGGTGGCATTGGTTGCGATCTGGACGATCGTATAATTACCCGGGGGCGGGGGACCGGTCTGCGCCGCGGCGATGCCGCTTACTAAGAAGTATAACCAAGCTGTTTTTAGAATTCTCATTGGACAAGCCATGTTCCCGCCGCTTGCCAGCCGGAGTTGTTGGCTTCGGTAGTATCGCGCGCGGCGAGATAGATGATTCGGTTGCCGGTAAATGAAAAGGAGAACGTCAGGCCGAGCGTCAAAGTCAGGGTCGTGCCATCACCGGATGCGGTGACGCTCGAGACGGAGCACTGATTGTTGGCCGGCGATCCTGACAACAATCCGGTCCCCTGGTCGTTCACCAGATACAGGACGTTGAGGGGCTGGCTATAGGCCAGGTAACATGCCTGGCTTCCAGTCAGCACGTCATTGATCAGAACGTTGACGATGCCGATATCCTGCCAGCCTTTGGCATCAGTGAAAGTGAACGTGAACCCCTGGCTGGAGCCGCTGCCGCGCGCGGGAGTCACTCCCACCACCGCCGGCGACGTGGCGGCGCCGCCAGGCACTTGCCAGACCCCCATGGCTTGCCAACCCGAGTTAGTCTGCGCGACGTCGCGAGCCGCGAGCCAGGTGACCTTGTTGCCGGCGAAGCCCAACGCGAAGCTCAGGTTCAGCGTGAGGGTCATTATGTTTCCGCTGCCTGTGACCGACGAGCCGGCGGCATTCACGCCGCACTGGCTGTTAGTGACGGCTCCCGCGCCACCGGGCGCTAGCCCGGGCAACAGCCCCGTGCCGGCATCGTTCACCAGGTAGAGCACGTTCAATGGCCGGCTGTAAGCCAGGTAACAGGCGTTGCGGCTGTCCAGAAAGTTGTTGATCAGGATATTGACCACATCCAGGTTCTGCCAGCCGTCAGGGTCAATGAAGGTGAAAGTCATCGCCTGGCTGAACCCGCTGCCAAATGCCGGACTGGCCGATGCGGGCGCCGGCGGACGCAATGTGGTCGGAGTAAGCAGGTAAGTCGAGCCGCCGCGGTAGCCGGGAGCCGCGCCGCCGGCGATGATCACGATCTGGCCGCGGTCGTTGATTCCGGCTGGCGTTCCGCCTTGCAGTTGACTGCTCAAGGCGCTCAGGTCATAGATGGTTTCGCCGGTATAGAGAAACGGCGTGATCGCGCCATTGGCTAGCTCCAGGAATCCAACCACGTCGCCCTTCGAGTTGATCGCGGTGGTCTCCATGCGCAGGTACCCCGACGGCAAGGGGATCTGCGAGGCGGTTCCCACCGTGCCGTTCGGGGAGGCCGGGGTCCACAGTCCGCCGCTCGCGCCCATGATCGTACCGCCGTTATTGATCGCCAGTGAGTCGCCAATTCCGGAGATCGGTGTGTAAGTTCCCGTATTGCCATTTGGGGCCGAAGGCGTGAACAGCGTCGAACTGAACTCCATGACGATCTGTCCGAAATCGTTGATCCCGGACACCAATCTGAAACGTATTTGTTTACCGTGCTGGCGACTAACCGCGTGAGGCTTTGTCCCGGCGACGACGCAAAGGCGTGAGCATGTGGTTG